>JAAUYI010155525.1_pt1 | contig 20935 bp, 10 predicted proteins | sample 7278041 | NCBI WGS metagenome assembly JAAUYI01 (sample SAMN14350216, study PRJNA611818) | marine sediment metagenome | isolation source: surface marine sediment (0.6m) | place: French Polynesia: Moorea | collected 2018-08
GAGTCTTCGGGAAACCATCCACTGGACTTTGTATGTAGTTTAGCTTGGGTGTCAGTCTCTTGAATACCAATAGCCACGTTGCCTTCATTGATGGCTAAATTGGTACTTTTATCCACATCTAGGGTGTCTTTAATGGTAACATTACCATTAATAGTCCCGCCATTTTCCTTATCAAAGCTATTTTGTAGAGAAGGAAATTTAGTACGTCTATCTAAAATTTGATTCTCTTCATCTTCTTGTTTAAACCCCTCAAAAGTCACCTCTTGATTAATTTTTACAATTCTTACTAATCCTAAAGGTGCATAATCGTGTCTAATCCCACGAGGTAACTGGGGTATGGGTTGAGCAGGTTCTCCGTTATCATGAGGCCATTCAATATCATTAGTTGCTGTTCTGGCTGGAATTAACCAATAGTCTCCAGTTTCATAAGCTAAATCTGAAGAAAATTTGACTTTAATTCCTCCTTCTAAATCTATCCATTCTTGGGACTTAATTTCTATCTCTTTACTATCCCAACGTCTCACCTTGGTCAAATTTTCACTAATAGTAGGAGTTGGATTACTAAACTCAATTTTTATCCCTGAAATAACTCTATTTATCAGGGCAAACGCCCCTGGAATTCCTTTTAACTCTTGTTCTTCATTGGTTATTTCAATCCATTGTTGTCCAGGTTGAGAAGAACTCCAAGCATCGTCACTAGATGGTTTAATATTGATAGTATTTCCTTCAATTTTTCCCACAATAGGACTAGCAATACTACCATTTTCTCGTGACCATTTAAAAGTTGGTGATGTATCATCTCCTATGAGTCCCGATTGATGAATTTCAACGCGATATAATTGATTTTCTAACCGTTGATATCCTGTTCTAGTATTATCGCAAAGTAACGCACAAGCATTCATTTTTGCTTCGGTAAATCGACTGTTTTTATTCTCAACAAATTCTTTCCAGATTTTGTCACTTACTTCATTGACCAAACCTAAATCTATATCTTGTTCAGATTCTTTGTCGATGATGGTTTTGTTATACTGAGTCAATAATTCTGCAAATTTCTCCTCGTCATCACTATTCGTCAACTTATTAAACTGATTTTTCAAAGATACAAGGTTTTCTTCTGTTATTCTTTCCTGGGACTCTATTATTTTTGTTAATGAGTTAACAAGTTCATTTTTAGCTTCTTTTTCGTTTTCTATTACTTCTATTTGATTGACAAAATCTAGAAGTTTTTTTCCTATTTCTTGACTAAGATTACTGTTATATTCAGTCAATAATTCTGCAAATTTCTCCTCGTCATCACTATTCGTCAACTTATTAAACTGATTTTTCAAAGATACAAGGTTTTCTTCTGTTATTCTTTCCTGGGACTTTGTTGACTCTTTTATAGCATCAATAATTTTATTTTTATCTTCTTGTTTATCTTCTACTACTTTATTGACAAACTTTAATAAATATTTTCGCATTTCTACTTGAATATTCAGTAGTTTTAATTGCCAAACGGTTTTGCTACGAGTGGTAGTATCAGGACTATTTAAAGCGATTTCACGAAGGGAAGTATCTTCAATGGTGGTAATATGACGTTCCCAAACATCAATATAAGCTAAATAAAATCCTTGTTGTAAATTAGTGGGAGGATTAAGATAATCAGGTTGGGTTGTGTAAGTAGATAAACGACGTAGTTTAATTATTTTTTTGACATTTTTTTCAGTCGTATCGGTTGGTTGAGTGGTTATCAGCGTTAATGTACGTTTTTGTGGGTCAACGTTTTCGATTTGATAACATTTTTGTTCTTTTTCCTCCTCCTCTTCCTCTTCGTTTATCTCTTCTAACCATTGATTTTTTTTAATCTCTCTTCCATCAATAACCAAACTAGGCACTTCTACTTGAAGTTTTTCGGTTTGACTTTCTTTTTCGGTTTGACTTTCTTTTATTGTAGCGGTGAAAGGTGTTCCTAATTCCAGTTCACATAGTGTTCCGCTAATATAAAGATGCCCCGGTCTAATTTGTATGTCTTTTCCTTGATCAATAATAGTTAATTGAAAGCTGTCATCTTTAGTTTCTTTTGTTTCTGGGTTATAACTAGGAACTCCATTCTCAGAACCCAAAGATGCTAAGATTTGTGCGCGTCGTAGATGGTTGTCAATGTCAACTTGTTCATTCCAATCAGCATCCAATTGTAAGCGTCCCTGCTGCATACGAACGCTGGTATAGTGCTTTTTAGGGTCAAATGTTAATCGGGTAATGTCGCCTTTCATTGCTAATATATTAAGTAATATAGAAAGTTCCTACTTGTAAACCAAAAGGTAAATATTCTTTAAGAGTGGCTTGCAAATTTTGTTCTTTTTGGGGTTGTTTGAGGGAGTAAAATGCACCCATTTCCGCCCCATATTCTCCACCGTTTCGGATTTCTATCGCACAGTTTTGACTAAGTTGAGCATAACCAGGATCACCATAAAATGAAGAGGTGAAATTAGGTTGTAAACTGGCCATTATTGTCAGTTTTTGCTCTACGTTGGTCAGTCCCCGATTCATAGAAAACCAATTTTGGCCATTATCTTGAGAGTACATAATATCGCCAGCTGCTGTTCCTAAAAATAAGTTTCCTCCGTTTTCATCAACTTTGTTTAAAACAGTAATGGCGGTTCCTTTGAGATCCAAATTTAGTTTTTCCCAAGCAGTTCCACCTTGAAGGTATCGAAAGAGTTTGCCATCATCAGTTGCAGCAAAAATTAACTCATAATTTTTATATTCTTGGTTTATTATATCTTCTTGAATTGCTGTTTGTAGAATAAGTTTTGTGTCAGATTCAATCTGAGTAATAGTGCCTAATTCTTCTCCATCTTGAAGGAATTTAGCCCCTGGTTTCAGTCCTTCTTGTTTTAAAAAGGTATTCTGTCCAGTCACAATATTCTCTTCAATGGAAATTCGACTTTTTATTTGAGATGAAACCATTGCTGTAATGTTTAGATGGGTTAAGTTTTCATTCATTTCCACCCACTTATTTTGATTATCATTGTAGTAAAATACACCTCCTTTTCGAGTCCCAGCCAATAGTTGTTTTTGAGAATTAACAATTAAAACAGTAATATTCAAGTCCAGTAATCCTGTATTCAATGGCCTCCAGGTTTTGTTCTTTTCTTCATCAATATAGATAAAGACTCCATTGCCTTGAGTTCCTGCTAATAGTTGTCCTTGAGAATTCATGGCTAAACTGGTAACATTTAGATTGTCTAATTCTTCTGGAATGGGTTGCCATTTTTCTTCTAGTTTATTATACTTCCAAACCCCTTTACCAGCAGTAGCTGCCCAAATATTTTGTTGATCGGTTAATAGAGCAGAAATAGGGGTATTATTTTCTTCTAAAATATTTTCTTTCCAGTCTAGATTATTATTAAGTTGAGACTGGTATATTTTACCCTCTATTGTTCCAAAAAAGAGAGTAGTTGTTTCTTCTTGAGTATAGGAAATTATTGCTGTGATATAAAAATCAGGAAGATTTTCACTAATATTATTCCATTGTTTCCCTTGATTAAAAGAATTAAACAATCCATTTCCTAAAGTTCCAGCGAAGATAAAGGGAATTTCAAATCTAGCTGCATTTTCTTCTTCTATTGGGGGATAAAGGGGTTGATTAATTGTCAAATTGGTTTCATTTTCTATCTGATTAATTATTCTCATTTCTTTTGCATCAGTTTGATTATTTCTGACAATAATTATTTCGTATCCTTCTTTTAATTCTGTCTTAAAAATAGTCCCATCGCCAATGATTTTATTACTATTTTGAGGGTCATTATAAATGGTTCCAATGCCTATTTTTTTGCCAATTGCTAAACAAGTAATTTTTTGAGGTAAATTATCTGAGGCTAATTGTTCCTTAAACGTAAGATCCGGTTGACATCGATAACGTAGAGGTGTATCAGAGGTTGCACTAACATAAGAAAAACGAATACATCCTGTTTGTTTTCTAAGAACCCTTAAGGTTTGACTAAAAATACTATTACTCGCTTCTATGGTTTTAACTGTAGTGGTTCCTAATAGGGTAGTATTATAAATATCACTATGAACTCCTTCAGCTAAAAGACAAATTCCACTGGTTTCAGGTTCACTTTTGTCTCTGAAATTTTTATAGTCAATAATACTATTTTGAATGGTTAATTTTGGCACGGTATCTGCCAAGAAAATAGCTCCACAAATACTCCGTTCTATAATGATTTCTAAATGAATATTATTATGTTCGAGCGGTGGAAACATTGATGAACATCCATCCAATTCTAGTTCATCATCGTCTCTTGTTATACTCTCACCTAAAAAAGTCTGTTCTATGAGGGTAAACAGGGACTGTAATTGTTGACAATAGAGTTGAAAAAGTTCCGAAAATGTATAAGGAGACTGATAATTTTTTTGTCCTAAATAACGACAAATCCACTGATAAATAAAAGTGAGAAAAGAGATCACTAAACCGATGAGATTGAAGGGGTCGATTTCATTTTCTTCGGGTTCTTGAAATAATTGGAATCTGGATTGCACCTTTAACTGACTGTTAGCAGGAACTAAAGTGCAATGACGAATCTGTAAACGTCCTAAATTGCCCGATCGCACAATCATATTCCCTTCAATTAAAAGACCCTCAAAACAAAGTTCTCCTGCTTGATGGTCTTCTCCCTTGGCAGTCCCTCGAATATAAATCTTACCGTGTAAATGAGGACGTTGGCCGTTGTCAGCAATAATGGTGAGTTGGGTTTTCCTAGGAATAATAATCTCATAGTCCCCTTCATAGGTGCGACTATCTTTAATAAGAATTGTCTCTGTATAGATGCGATCGCTTTCAATAATTTGGGGAACAATACCGATATCAGGAGAGGGTTCACCCACAAAGGTTAAGGGAAGACCTTGTTCTGTTTCTGAGGAAATAAATAGGGTTAGGGTTTGACCTGGATAGTTACTTAAGTCCAGTCGGCAGGAGTTTTCTAATTTAATTTCTCTTGCTTCTGATTTAACTTCGGTTCCTGAAGCGTCACTCAGTTTGTCTGGACTTATTTTAACTGTTCCTGGACTAATTTCAACGATCGCCCGTGGAGATGGAATCAATGTTACTTCTAATCCTTCAATGGTCACTGACTCTGAATTTTGCCGCTTGTGAACCTCAATTTCCAGTGGAGGAATGGGGTTAAATTGAGCTAACTCAATATAATCGCGACGATTATCTTTTTTAATCTCGTCAATCTCATCTGGAGTCACTAATTCGATCTGCCATCGACTGGTGAGAAGGGTATTGATTTGTAAGAGGATGAGAGAGAGATTCTCCTTGTTGTCTAAATAGGGTTGGAAATTCAGAGTCAAACTCTGAGTAAGGGTCATTTTTCTACCCGTTTTATCAATCGCTAACCCTGGAGTCACCATTGCTTCGAGTTTGTTAGCCATCATCTTCACCTCTAAACCCCAAACAATTCCTGGTGTAAAGTCAAAGTCTCGCGCAACCGTTTCGGGTTCTTGGAGTCGTTGAAACCGTGAGTCAATGGTTAACTGGGCCAGAGGAATGCAATAACGATTTAAAGCATCGATCGCCGTTTCCCGAACGAATTCAATGGAGATTTTTTGTTGCTCAGATTGATAAAAAATGACTAGAAAACCAGTTTTTCCAGGATAATCAGCGATGGGATCCCTCAGAAGTTCTAAGGTAAGGGTCACATCTTCACTGAGGGTAATAATTCGTCCCAAACCATCGATCGCTTGACCAGGAGTTACGATAAGTTGCTGGTTACGCCCATCCCTAATGACAGAAAGTCCTCTAATAACACCAGGGGAAAACGTTTCCCGTTCATGGTTACGCTGAGTAATACCCCTGGGGGAAATGGTCACATCAATAATGGGAATATTGGTCTTGTTTTGTATCCCCGGCCAAACTTGTGCTTTTTGGTTCCAGGTTTCAATGGCCATAGCGAGGGGGTTAGAGTCCACTGAATTAAGGTGATCCACTTCAGAGATCGGGTCGTCATCAGGGAGTTGACGAGGATAAGGTCCCCCACCGAGATCATCACTAAACCCATAGGAGTAACTCACTTCTACTTGTTGGGGAAAGGGGGGATCGAGAAATTTAATACGGCCCAAAGTCGGATCAACTGCAACCACTGGTGTCGGAATCAGAGGATCTCCTGGAAGGCGATCGCTTTGAAGATTGGGCATTTCCCAGGTTTCCTCCTTGTCTAAAGAACAGATCAAGATGGTTTCTGGGGCAATGGGATCGGCTTGACCGTTGATAAAAATCTCGAGGATCGGATCACGCTCACTATCAAAATAACGAACTCCTTCGGGATTTTTTCCTTGCCAAAGTAACTGTCGTCGTTGCCTCAGTTCCTTGGCTAAAGGAAGAATAGATAAAGGATCAGGGACATTGATCGCTTGCGTTAGGGTAGCAAGATTGCTTTCTGTTTGGGGTTGGTTAAACAGAGGAATATCGTCGTAACCTAGGGGGTTAAACGTATAGCGATCTGGGGTAATTTTTCGGGGGCTAATTTTGTCGAGGGGATAGCTTTGTAACCGCCAGACGAATAAACCAATGGTAGAAATGTTATAATGACCGCCATTACTGGGAGAACGAATATCGACAGAATAAGCGGCCTGGGACTCAAAAGGGGTGCCGATGGTTTGCACATAGTTATCGGCCCGTAAATTCACCAAAGTCCTCTGAGTCACCACATGATTGAGGTTTTGACTCGTTAATACTAAGCGACCAAACTCCACAGCGTGTGATCGCCATCCGGTCATGTCTTTGGCTAACTGTTCGAGAACCGGTATTGTTCCTTTTCGTCTCCTATAAGCGAGGGTATTGGCCACCAAAGCGCGCCACTCTCTTTGTCCGTAGCTTGTTTGATCTAAATCATGGAGGGTTTGGTTATAGACTTCTCTGACATCAAGTAGATCGGCAATATAGGGGACAATCCAGTCGTCGCAAGTTTCAATGAACCAGTTCTGGTAAAGATTGTTAATATCGTTCTCAATAATGTCTAATTCAGCTTCGATGACCCCTAATAAAGCGCGTAGGGGTTCTTTTTCGTCTGCATCTCGTAGTCGATAAATGGCGGGGAGAAGTTGATAAAGGCGATCGCGGGGGGTAGTCATTAATTTAGAATGGAGAATTAAGAATGGAGAGTTTTACCGAAAATTTGGGTTTAAAGCTATTGATATTAATCTTCAGATTATATTTGTTGGGGTTCGTTGCTCAACCCAACTTACAGGCGATCACACTGCTTGCTATTTTTGCAGCGAGTGAGCGAGACTTGTACTGTATCTCGACAATGCTCAATAACCGCTTGTCGAAGTATGCTCAGATTCCTATTACCTCATTTTAGCTGAGTAGTGGACTGTTTCAACAAAAATGGTGGGTTACGACAGATTCTTATATTTCTGTAATAATCTAAATTATAGCTGTCTAACCCATCCTACGCTAATGCACACTTTTAGCTGAAACAGTCCAGTAGGGTGTGTTAGCGCAGCGTAACGCACCGAATATCAAGATAGTAAAGAAATAACAATTTGTATATTTTCACCAGCTAAAATAAAAACATCCCCAAATTGCTCATCAAACTCTTCGAGATCACACTTAATAAGGTCGTTGTAATAATCTTGCCCGTTTTTTTTGACGTAACTCAGCATCAACTTTAGCTATGGCCTCATCTAAAAATAAGTTATATAGTTCAAGTTGATAATTGCTTTGTCTTAATCCTTCAAGACAGCGTTTTTGTGTTTCTTTGTCAGGATAAAATTGCTGTTCACTCATGATAAATTCCAACCTTTTTTAATTTCTTGAATACTGGCATGACAGGCTTCTAAATTCCCTAACCCATTATCGATAGCTTGATTTAATAAATCTATCATCGAATCTGAGGCAATGGGTTGGGTTTCTAGAATTCTTAAGGTTAAAGTGTTTAGGCGAGAATAAGATTGATTGAGTCTTTCTTTAATGTTTTGTAATTCATCTAGTTCATTAATTGTTCTAGGATTTTCTCCATAGGTTTCAAAAAGTATCCACTCTGTTGCACCAGCTATTTCAATTTCTTCTGCTATTTGTCGCAAGAGATTGAAAATACGGGTCAGGGTTTCAGGGGATAATTTTGCCATTGTTATTATTGGTCATTCATGGTTCTATGTTAACTCAAATAACATTCTTTCCGTAGGTTGGATTAAACAAAGTATAACCCCACAGAAAACAGATAGCCGCATCAAATAGCCCATAATATTGCAAGAAGAGAGCATTTGTTGGGTTGAGTACCGCGCACTCAAATACAAAAACGTAGGGTGTGTTAGCGACAGCGTAACGCACCGAAAATTCAACATTTTTATCGAAAATGTACATATTTATGGAGATAATCATTGATTTGGTGCGTTACATTCCATTAACGCACCCTACAAGATCCCGATCACACTTATTCGGAGTTAGAATATCTTTGTTGGGTTGAGGAACGAAACCCAACTTACAGGCGATCGCACCTCATTCCCCCTCTTTTACCTTCCATTGCTGACCAAATCACTTAACCACTTCCGCATTTCTTCCTGATCCTCCTCCGTTTCTCCTGCCCTGGGTCTTTTTACAGATTCCGTTTCTCCTTCCCAGGGTCTTTTTCCGGGGTCAGTTAATTCCTCTCTCAAGGCCGATTCCTGAGAACTATTGATTTGAGCAAGGAGGCTTTTTTTCATCATAGGCATCTCTTCTGTCATGGCCTTTCGCAGTTCTCCTTGGACCTTTCTTGGGAGAGCTTCCAATACTTGCCGGGAATCCAGGACCATCACCAGTTGATTAATTACTATTTCGCTAGCAAGGTCCTCGATTACACTCCCTGTCAACGATTCCGTCAATTTATTCACATAGTCGTCATGTATCATCCCTATTGTTCCAAGAGAGTTTGTAATACCTGGTGTTTGCTGAATTACCTCAGTAGGTAATTTCTGCTCTATAAACCTTGTTGCTTCCCAGCTTCCTTGTGTCCAATATTCCCAACCTGTGCTTGGTTGTCCCTGTTGGTGATCATATTCCCTAAGACTAAACTGAAATCCCGTCGGTAGATATTTCTCTACGTCTGCTAAGTTTTGACCATCATGCCCATCATACTTTGCCTCTACGATGTAGTGGAATACTCTATATTTTTTCCGAGCTTTTATTATCGGCTCCTCTATTTCCGAGTATATTTTTTTATTAAATTCTTCTGTTCCAGGTACGATATTTTCTTCGTTACCTTCTCCTCCTAATGCCTTTGCGATTAAATGACATCTTTCGTACTTTCTACCTCGTGCAGAGTTTACCGAGTCTAAGGCGATTGTCAGTGGCGTGTTAATCGCTTCTCCTCCTTTCTTCCATCCACCTAATAGGGCAGTGTTCTTATGCGGTACAATAAATGGTCCACTCTTGATGCTAGTATAGTCTATATTCGTTTTGGGTAAATCATCCAATGAACTAATCGTTGGATCTTTTAGTTGCTTCTCGGGAATTTTAAAGCGTTGTATGACCGTTTCCTGTGCCTTACCATCTGATGCTGAATTAAACTGAACTGTTGGGGCTAACCTTCCCTCTAGATATTCCGAGGATGCTGATGGACTGTTGCTGGTAGATTGTTGCGTTAAATTCTGTAGGGATATCACTAACCCTCCCCCCTGCTGCACCACATGGGTCAACTCATGGGCAATCAACTCCTGTCCCCCACGAGTCCCCGGCTGATATTCCCCCTGCCTAAAGAACACATCCTGCCCCGTCGTAAACGCTTTCGCTTGAATTGATCGATTCAATTGGTCAGACTGGGCATCGGTATGCACCCTCACCTTACTAAAATCTGCACCCATGGCCTGCCCCATCGACTCCCGCAAACCTATATCCAAGGGCTGTCCACCCCCTCTCACCCTATTAATTGACGTTTCTAAATTACTTCCTATTAATCCCCGACCCATTGCCTCCGGACGCTGGAGCGTTTCCATCCTCGATGCTATCAAATCCCCTGATACCCGACCGATGGACGGAGCAACAAGAGGAGATGCGACTTGTCCCATAGGCTGAACCGATGCTGGCTCATTTATCCTTTTAACTACCTGCGCTGCTACCCTATCCGCTTCCTGTTCATACTTATCTCCAGATTCTCCAATGGTTAACTTAGGCTGTATTGGTTCTGTTGAGAGTCGTTGCTGTATCCTTTGTCTGATGGAGTCAGACGGATGAGGTTTGAGATGGGAATAATCTTTAAAAGGTAATTTCGTACTCCCCTCTAAATTCCTACTTAACCCCGGCCCTTTATATACCCCAGGGATATCCATTTCATCGTCTGTTTCGGAGTTTTGATGAATTGCTTTTTTCTGTAACCATCCTTTACTGGGATGATCTTTATTCTGGGAAAATTTTTGTTCAGGATGTAATCTTTGACGCACTTTTGAGTACCTCCATTAAGCGATACGAGAATACTAGCGGCCTTCATTAATAATTCTGATTTTTCCTCTTGATTATAACTTATCATTCTTTTTCCCCTCATTCTAATAAAAACTTGGGCAAAAATTTAATTTTTACGGCAACGATCAAGAGAGTATGAAAATTAGCCAAAAACGCTGTCAAATTAATTGAATACCGGCAGTATTAATTAATAAAAGTTGGGCTGGTTTTGTTTGGTTGGTTCGGGGGTCATAATAAGCAAGGGAAGCAGATAAAGATTGATTTAAGACTTTACTGCGATCGCTTTGATAGAGGGCATTGAGATCCACGGCGATTACCCCTTTAACTTTTTGCATGGATGCAATGACTTCGGCGGTGGTGACGGGTTGACCGAAGTTTCTCACAGGGAAGTCAAAGGTCTTGATTAAAGCGTCTCTAACCTTCGAGGTGACAACTTCTGGTACATATTTGGGATCGAGGGTTAATTGGGCTTCAACGTTAAATCTGATGGCTTGATAACTATCGATCATCACTGGTTGACGGGGATCTTTGGCTGCATCAATGGCTTTAACTAAACTGTTATAAAGTCTAGAGGTTTCTGGTACGGTTTCTCCGGTGGTAGTGGCGATGGTGAGGTGAACGATTTCTCTTTCTTGTTGCCAGAGGGGTGTGGCGATCGCTTTACCAATACCGGTAAAACTGCGGGCAAAGTCTTCAAAGTCTTCTAAGGAGACGATCCGATCTAAAATACGTACGGTTGATGGGGCGTTTTGACGAATTTGGGAGAGGGTTTCGGGATCGGTTCCTCCTGTGGCTTTTAAGGGGTTGATCACGTCAGCAATAGCAGGAGGGGTATTATTGAGAATACTGAGACTGTTAGCCCCAACGTTTCCGTCTGACCCGATCCCTTGACGATAGGTAGCGGTAATATTTTCTACCCCGGTGGGTAAGCGAGATCCTTTCGTACCATCTCCAAAGGTAACATGAGTGGTTCCGTCGGCTTGGATACGAATAATGTACTTTTGATCATGAGGTTTGAGGGGATAGAGGGCGGGAACTTCTTGCCAGAGAACGCCGTTTATTCTCACTTCTAGGGTACTTTCTCTGCCACTGGGGGTGGGGGCGGAAATATAGGTTAAGGGGGGTTCTTGTAGCGTAAAGGTTTGGTTGGCGGTGTTCCCGTCTCCACTCCCTAAGACTTCTTCTACCGTTTCGCCATGAGTGGCTTGGACGACGTTACCATAAATGGTGACGGTTTGGGGGTCATAAGCGTTCTTAAGGGGATCTCTTAAGATTAATAAGGGTAGTTGTTCGTCTTGGGGAGGAAGGGCAATGGTGGCTATTTCGCTGACCATTTCGCTGTCTTCGGGGGCGGGTAATAGGGTTATCTGGTTGAGGGTGGAGGGTTGACTGGGTAAGGCTGTGATCAAATAGCCTTCAAACCTATCTTTATCCCTGACTGTCCAGCGTTGATATGAGGGTTTTTGTCCCTGGTTGACGATGGGAGTAGGAGGGGTGAGAATGTGCAGGGTGTCGTAACGTTGTACGGGTGTGGTTTGTAAACCATCTGCGGTGATTAAAATACCAATCCCACCGACCAAAACTGTGTTACGTTCGACGGCAATGGTTTGGACATCGATGTTGGCTAAGTTGCCGTTAGAGGGTATCCAGAAGTCTCCGTTATTATTGGACTGAAAAACGCCATCTTTGGCTGTTCCTAACCAAATATTGCCCCCATCGTCCACGGTTAAGCAACGGATTTCGAGATCGGTTAAGTTAACGTTAATGGCTTCCCAATGATCGCCGTTATCTTGCGATCGAAATACCCCACTTCCTGATGTTCCTGCAAAGATGATATTTTGATTAATAATAATCGTCTTTTCTGGGTCGTCGATGGTTGCATTTAACTCAAAAGGTTTCTCAACGGTTACGGTTGTCTCAGAGATTTGAGTAATGATTCGTGTTTGTATCTTTCCATTGACATGAAGGGTAAGGGTGTCACGCACTTTTAAGAGATTGGTAAATTGATTCTCTGTGTCTGTAATTGTGTTGTTGTCAATAGATATTTTTGCTTTAATTTTTCTCGAACCGACTGCAACTGCTGTAATACTCCGATTGGTTAATCCTGTATTAATCGTAAAGCTTTGATTAATTAAATCAGGTTGAAAGGGATTATCAATTGATAAAGTTGCTTCACTATTATCTATAGGAAAAACATTGGTAATGGTTCTGGTTTGTCCGGCTGCATTTATGGTATCTCCTGGTTTAATGTGTTGATTAAAATTATTTCCTCTCCAAGTCACTTGATTATTTTCACTTGATAGTCTTCCTTTTCCTTCTCTTATTTCAATTATTTTTTCCCAACTATTTCCTTGATCTAAGGAACGAAATATTCCTTTTTTAGTTGTTCCTATAAATAAATGATAATTGTCAAATTGTTGTTTTTGAATAGCAATGGTTTGTACATCGGTTTCGTATAGTCCTAAAGAAGTCCATGTTTTTCCATTATCCTTTGATTGAAATAAACCTCCTTCAAGAGTACCTACTAATAGTACATTATTGTTTTTATCGTTTTCATTTTTGATTTCAGTTAAAGTAAGAATATTATCATAAATCAGTCCTGTTTCTTCTTTGATTTGTTGCCAATTATTTGCACCATTTTCTGACTTAAATAGTCCTTCGGCTGTTCCTATAAAAATAGTATCATTTTTGTCTATTAATAACCCTTGAATTTCTTTATTTTCTAATTTATTTTCAATTTCTTTCCAGCTATCAATAGGTTCCCAATTTTTAGCATTATCTAAAGAACGAAAAATCCCTTGAGTGGTTCCGACTAATAATTCTTTTTTCGTTTCTTTTGAATTGATGACTAAGGATGTTACTTGAGAGTTGGTTAACCCAACATTACTGGGTTGCCACGTAATGATATCTTCCTCAGTTGTTTGAGAAATATTTGATCTTTGGAAAACTATCACCCAAAGTAACGATAATCCGAATTTTTCAGCACCTCTTAAAAAAGCTAATATACCAAATTGGTATTCTTCTATTATTCTCTGAGCTTGGGGATAAAATATACCACCAATATCTTGAATTTTAGCAGTCATGTGTTGACCACTAACAATAATGGTTTGATCTCTATTTAAGTTTTCTACAAATTGACTCAAGAAAATGTTTTTTGTTTGACTAAATTCTTCTTTTACTGGTTCTACAAAGGTTTCTTGTTGAATCGGATCAAGAAAAATGTCTTCTCCTCTTGCAGCAATGGTTAATTTTTCTACTGCTAATTCTAGGGGTTCACTTTCAATTAAAATTTTGCTATTACGTCGATTAAATTTTTCAGGATTCTCAATAGGTTTATTGCTTTCTATTTCAGTAATTTCTAGACTTAAATTAAAGCGATTTTCAAAAGCTTTAGAAATTTTATTGACTTTATGTTCTTCAAAATAATCATCATCCAATAAAACAATTAAACTATCATTTAAAATCTGAGGATATAGGGTATCTAATTGTATTTTTTGGGTTTTGGTTTCAATTTCAAATCTTGGCCATTCTGTTTCTAAAATATCAGTAAATCTAGTCCCGACAAAAAACTTTTTGCCATAGAATTGTAAAGCAGTAATTGCTGTGGGAAATTTTTGCTGATTATCACCAGATTCAATTTTCTCGAACCTATTCTCATTATTTTGATAATAAAGACCTTGCTTTGCTATACCGACTACTAATTTATTTGTTGTTGAATTGATAGCTAAAGCAGTAATTTTTTGAGGTTTATTAGGATGGATTTCTCCAATTTTTACCCAAGAGTTTTGGTCATCAATTTTAGGAAATTTATAAACTTTGCCGTTATTTGTCCCTAAATATAGTTCATTTCGATTATGCTCAATTAAAATTGAAATATCTCGATCATCTAACTTTATTTCTCCTGAATTTGTTGTTCCATTTTTATCACTCCAATTAGGGTTATCACTCGTAATATTTTTAAGCTCAAATACACCGTTATCTGTTCCTGCAATAATTGAGATAAAATCACTTGTAACATTTAATTCATTATCATTCTTAATGTCTTTAACAATTCTAAAATGACCTTCTACTTCAATAATATCTTCTGGTTTTATTTCTTCTTTAAACTTTGTATCTTTATCTCCTTCAACATTCTTTTTATCTTCATCATTTACAGAAAGTTTACCTGTCCCTCCTTGTTGTTTATAAATTGAGAATTGACTCTCTTTAACAGTGTTTGATAAAGGATAATTTATGGTGATTTCCTTATCATCAATAACTCTTTCAACTACTCTAAATTGTTTTTGTATTTCAATAATATCTTTTGCTTTTATCTCCTCTGTAAATTTGGTGACATTATATCCTTTTATTGTCATTTTGTCTTCAACATTTACATTGATTTTACCCGTACCTACTTGTTTTTTATAGATAGAAAATTGACTATTTTTTAAATTTTGACCATATAAAACAAGAGAACGGACAACCATATTATCCAATAACAGATCGTTATTAAAAGTATCCCAATTTTTCCCTCCATCAATAGAACGATAAACCCCATTATCTGTCCCTACAAAAATATAAATCACCCCATTCTCTTTGTAAGTCAAAAATGAGCGCACAACCGTATTAGAAATACTGGTATTCACTGCTTTAAATTGACCTGCATTGTTAGGAACAGGTTCAACTCCGATAGTTCCTGTAGCAATTTCTGTCCAACTATTGCCATTATCTTTCGAGCGAAATGCACCTCCACCAGCAGTTCCATTCGATCCTCCAGCAAAGAGATGTCCTCGATCATTAACGTACAAAGTTTGAATATTTATATTGGTCAAACCATCATTAATTTCTACCCAGCGATCGCTTTCTGAAAATAGACGAAAAATTCCTCGACTGGGAATAGCAACAAAGACATCACCCGCTTGATTAATCACTAGATCACTAATATCTAAATTGGGCAATTCTTGACCCACTAACTGAGAAGTCCAGTGACTATTATTTTGCTTAATTGTTATCACACCCCCATCAATCTTGCTTCCATTGGCTTCACTTTTATTCTTATCCTGATCTGCTTCAATAGCACTGCGTTTCTCTTCTGCACTAAGCGTGTCCCATTGAGGTGCATTACTACCAAAAAAAGAAGCTTCTCCTCGAAAAGCAAAGACTTGAGGTTGACGCAACGGTTGCTCAAGGTGATCGAGTGTAGGCAAGGTCACTAAACTATAATTGACTAAAGTATAGTTTTCGTCACTATTACTTTCAACGCTGCTGAGTTTAAGCAGATAGACCGTCTGCTTCTCTTGCTTATCGAGTAATAATAAATAATCTCCTGCTTCGAGTTGGGTATCGATCCCCGTTAAGTATAGTCGCGTTGTTTGAGGGGTAATGGTTTGGGGACGAGTTTGTCTAGGGGTGATAGCATTCCATTGCACATATGCGGTAAAGTCGGCAATGGTTTCAAAGGTTTGGGGTAACTCCTCTCCCTCGGGAACACTACTCACTTGAGTTCCCTTGGCTATTTGAGTGACCGTTGGGGAATCAGGTGCTTCTTCGACGGTAAAAGATAAATAGGTGCTTGCAGCGACCCCTGGATTAAGTTCATAGGCGATCGCCCTGGCCAATTCTAACAGCGATCGCCGTTCTGTTGCGGTACGCACATAACCTTCATTGACGATGCGTTCTTGATAAAACGTTAAGACATCAGCCATGATTGCCCAAGCATCTAATAAGGCGATGGCTGCGTCATCTTTTGAACGAGTCGTGAACTGTAATAACGGCCGGGTTACGTCATCCTCCCCTTGAGATAATCGAGAGAGTAACCGCTCGAAAAATCGATTATAATCACTAATGCGATAGTTTATTTGGGATAAACCGGGTCGGTTCCTTGATATCTGGGGAGTTTGATTATTCTCTTTCATAGTCACCCCTCTAGGTTAAACTGTAGGGTGCCATTTTCAGGAAAATTGGGGTTATTGTCCAATCGCGCTATTTCCAGACGCTCAAATTGAATGTTTCCTGTTTCTAGAGGGAGGGTTGAGGGTTGATCTTGACGTTGAAAACGAGTTACTTTTACTGAGCGAACGCCGGTGACTTCCATTGCTCTAGCGATGAGTTGACTGAGGTAAACCGGTTGTCCGAAGGTGAATTGATCGGGATGAAAAAAGCCTAATGCTCCGTCTTCCAAAATGCTATTGCTGAAGGTATCTAATAACGCTTCTTTCACGGACTCCTGAAAATAGTCTGGTTCAATGGTGACAGTCATGGCAATATCGAGGGACACCCATAATGGTTGTTCAATTTCGAGATTTTGGCCAGCTAGTCGAAAGGGTTCGAGGAAAGCCAGTAAACCCTGTTCAAACGGTTCATCAATTCTTAGTCCTCCTTGACGGTCTACGGTGATAAAAATGGTGTGCCAGCTACCAGTCCAACGACGGGTGGCCAAGGCTTTTTGTACCCCTGGATAGGTTTCGGCGATTTTAACATAATCTTTTTCGGTTACGGCTCGTTTTTGCTCTCGAAAGGCTTGAGGAGCGTATAATCTCACCTCTTCTATGGGTTCTGGTTCTTTCCCTCCTTGAGCCGGCAGAGGGTTACGCACTTCTAATTCTAGTTTTTCTAATTCTTTGGGTAAAATTATGTTTCTTATGGCTTCGGCCCCCACATTGCCTTGAATACCGTTACCAATGCGATACACCGCTTCTAGATGATCGCTTTTTTGGGGTTTTTTCCCTAACATCCCATCTCCGAAGCGTAGATAGGTTCGTCTGTCTTCTTCTGTTTCTACGACAAACTCTCTAGCAAAGCGATCGCTGTTGAGTAGGTCAGGTTGGGGATACCATCTATTAGGGGTGGCTCTATTTTCCCTTTGCTCTTTGGTTTCCACTAAATAGATGGCGGGTCTAGCATCTCTTAATTCCCACTTCATGGCGTTTTTTGCCGGTGCTTTGGCATCAAATAATCCCCATTCTTGGCGATCGCTTAAATAAACCCGGCCTTGATGGGTTAGGGGTTCTTCTTGTAAACGAGGTCGTTGTTGTGAGTCCCAACCGGAATTTTTCCATAGGGGTTCGGGTTGAGATAGGGTGCGTCCTGCATCGACTAAGACGACGTTTCCTCTGGCCATGTATATTTTTTCTTCTAATTCTCCTTGATCGTTGCGACGAGAGATAGGTACTTCGAAGGGTAACGCTTCTTGTTCATCCCATTCTATGGTAACCAATGCGGTGTCAAACAGAGGATCATAACTGTGTGTTACTTGTGTTAAGCGTACCACATGGGTTTGATTAAGCACTGGATTTAACTGCTTTTCTATCACTAAAACGCTTCCTTCTCGGAGGTGTTTATATAATGTTCTCTGTTCATCTTTTAATATGGCGGTTGTTGCACCTTTGGGTAATGAATAGTCTTCGTTTCCCCAGGTATAAAACTCAATGGTGTTCAATGAATGATAGAGGGTGATATCGTGCATGGCTTCAAATACCTGGGCCCCTTCATTTAAAGCTGTTTGCAAGTCTTGCCCTTTTAAGTTCCCCGGCGGAAAAGAGGTTTGGGTTAAAAATTTAACCCCTGGACGATTTTCCTGCACTGAAGGACCCAATAACTTGATCTCGTCTTGGGACTTTTCTTTTAATTCAATGATCACCCAAGCTCTCGCGTTGCACCCTTCGTGTATAAAATAGTCTAGAAGGCGACTGTGACGACGGATAGAGATGCGCTTTCTTGCGGTCCCTAAATAGGCTTCTGTGGCCACTGCATCTTGATAATAACTGAGGCGATCGCCGATATAGGCGAAGAGTTCCACTAACATGATCCCTAGATCGGCTGGGTTGCGTTCTTGCCATTGAGGGATGGTTACGGCCAGGCGATCGAGCATCAAGGTGCGAAAGCTCTGATAATCTTTGGCTAAGTAATCAATGGTGGGGGGTGGAGGTTGTTTTTCTGCAATGGGAGGAACGTCTTGACAGTCAAACTCGCTAGTTGCTTTGCTTCTGATGGAAAACTCAATTTGAGACAGTTGGGGATCAAACCCTTGGGGTGGTAGGGTTGAGGCGGTATTATTGACTAACCGAAGGCGATAAGTCCCTAGACTGCTAATATTTTTGACTCGGATAATGAGAAGATTAGCTAAGGTGTGGAGCGATGAGATGCTAACGGTTTCTAAGGTCTTAACGTTAGTAATAACAAGATTTTTTTCCTTAAGAACGTCTATTGCCTGGGGTTTGGGTTGGCTTAAATTGTGGATAAAGTGAACGAATAGGGTTTGTCTATCTTCTCCTATTTCTACATAGTCTATCCCATTTAACAAGGGAAAACCTTGTGCATCTCGCTTGTTTTTGAGGGCGACTTTTCGTTGTTGGTTTGGCTCTGTCAAGACGACACCTCTCTGACAAATGCTCCCACTTTTTCTTCTTGGCTCCGTCGTACGATGTAACGAATGGTCACTTCTAAGCGAGAGTCTACATTCTGCACGTCAACGGCTTCGACTTGAATCAAGTCCCCTAACCATTGCTCTAGGGCCCCTTGGACTAGAAATTGAGTAGTGGTGGCCAACTCTCCACTATTGGGGGCAAAGATGAGTTGGTATAACCCACTGCCAAAGTCGGGACGGTTGACCCGTTCACCTGATTCGGTGAACAATAATTGCTCAATCAATTGACGAATATGGGTATCTTGATTTTCAGTGCGGGCTACTCTTCCTCTGCCATCGATCCGAAAGGGATAGTTAATCTCTTCCATGATTACATCCCCTTAACCCGCGTTTGGGTCACTAGGATGTTGAGAGGGGTTCCGGTGGGAACGCAAATGGCTTTACTGTCCATCAGAAGCACTGGCATTCCCATCACTTTCACTCTTAAAGAAGCGAGAATCCAGTTACCGATGAGACAAGGACCGACGTTGGCGGGAGGGGGTGGATTAACACAACCGGCGATCGCATAAGGCGGTCCTTGGGTGGTGACGGGCATTCCCATGACTCTGACGCGAGGGTTGGGGACGGTGGCTTTGGCTTGTCCTCCGTGGGCGCAGATGACAGTAGAACCGACATTGAGTAGAAAACCTGGCATAATTTACCTCGAAATCTTTCTAACGGGATGTTTAGGTGACTTGTAAAGCCCCATTATTGATGTTGACTCCGGCTGGCGACAGTTTAATATTACCGATGGGATTGTTAAGTTCGATCCCCGTGGCGGCGATTTTCACCGTTGCTGGGGTGCTACTTAGTTCAATTCCCGATGTGGTTAATTTTGCGATGGCGGGATTGTTTTTCAGCTCGATCCCAGATGAGGTCTTGAGGGTTAGGGTGGCTGGGCTGCTTTGGAGTTCGATACTTTGATTGGTTAGGTTAATGGCAATATTGCTTTCTTTTAGGTGTATCTTGTCCTTGGCAATAATGATGGTAGAATTTGTCCCATTTTTGATTTCAATGGTTTCTGCCTTGAGGTTAACAGTGGTTTGGTTGTTGTTATTAATTTCAATCCCTTCTGAATTAAATACCATTTTTAGGGGTTTCTCTACAAGCGGTTTTTCCACTTCAATTGTTAAATTTTTATTATTGTCTTGGTTACTAATGGTCAACGTTGTGCCGTCGGTTTTGAAGACTTGTACATTAGCGGGTTGTTTAACCTGTGCTTTTTTGGGTAGTTCGTTCTCTCCCCAAAAACAGCCACTCCAGATGGGATAACGCACATCTCCCCCTTCAAATTCTACCCACACATTGGCATTGAGTGGTGGAATGGTAAACCAGCCGACATCTTTCCCTGCGTAGGGAGTACAGGGCAATGCCCAAACACTTTTTTCGTCGGTGATAGCGGCCACTTGAACTTGAATCCGACCCAGGTTTAAAGGATCTTCGGTTTGGGTGACTTTACCTCGATATTTGCCAAAGACTTTGTCTTGTTGATTTTGTGTCATTCTATCCAACATCCATAATCCACTGTCCATTGTCAGTTATTTTCTCTAGGAGAAAGCAGAAAAGTGATATTCTGTAACAAAACAAGAAGGAAACTTTGCTGAAAATGCGTTACGCTTGTCCGTTGGGTTAAGAGCCAATCATCAATAAGCTGAAATTATATAAAATATCTAACATCATTTATTTTTTCAAACAAAAGCCCATATTTACATAACTTAATCATTTAATTTTTTTGCCTGATTTTGCTAAATTTTGACCGATATTTGTATTTTGGTTATTTTCGTGTTACTCTCTTGATCAGGTAGGGTCGTGAGATTAGTGTGACGCAAAAGCTTGTTTCTCGCAGAAAAGCTCTAAACTTCATGAACAAGACTTTTTTGCCATTCCTATTTTGTCTGCATATAGTTGAGCATTTTCTAAACTTTTATGACGCATTTTTGATTTTTTGTAAACTGCTGTTGACAAAAATGGCATTTTGTGTATGTAAAACTTACTCTCTCAATTATTTTCTCTAGAAAAAACAAAAAAATGATAGATTGTAACAAAGAGGAAAAGGCAAAATCTTATATGACGGTGGCTTATATCCTCGTATTGTTTGACAGAGGTATGGGAAAGTGCGTCAAAGATTA
>JAAUYI010093516.1_pt1 | contig 20924 bp, 14 predicted proteins | sample 7278041 | NCBI WGS metagenome assembly JAAUYI01 (sample SAMN14350216, study PRJNA611818) | marine sediment metagenome | isolation source: surface marine sediment (0.6m) | place: French Polynesia: Moorea | collected 2018-08
CAGCCATTTATAGAACCTAACACAGCAAAAAAAGCGAGTGAATTAGGGTTATGCAAAGCGCGTGAAACGACTGAATTGCCTGATACATATTATGGCTAATTTGTACAGTGCATAACTCCTAGTTACTTAAGAATAAATGGACAGTGGCTAGGGCGAATTTGAAAACAGACCCTAGGGGTGAGGCTAGGAGAGGGATTGGGGGTGAGATTCTATGTTACATTTAATTGTGCCTACCTATTTAACACACCTCCATGAATACTCCTGGTACGCTTTCCAATAATATCAAATTTGCTTCCTGTGGAATTTTATTTTGTGTAATTACATTAGTTAATTTTACAGTTATATCTAATAGCAATGCCAAGGATATCAATCTCAACAAACAGAGGATAAATAGGGAATCTATACAACCTGTGTCAAACACAAATGGTATCCTCAAAAGTAACACCGACAGAAACATCTCTATTAACATTCGCTCAGGACCTTCCCGTAAACGCAGCGTTAAACACCAAGGAAAACCAGGGGATATAGTCCAAGTCCTCGGTAAAATCAAACCTCCAGGTGATAGTCATATTTGGTATCAAGTAAAATTTGGAGATAAACCCAATGATATTGGTTGGATACGGGATGATGTTATCAAATTGTCTCCAGTAAATCCTCCCAATGCAGAAACTTTAATTTATTTTGCTACCAACACCAAAACTGTGAGAATTCACGGTCTCCAACAACGATATATAAATATCTACGACAACCAAAAGGAAGTTACTGATTTAAGTGATGTACCAGTAGCTAAAATACCTAAAATTAAATCTGATAAAGACGATAATTGGATCAGCTATATTGCAGTCAAAGATGGAAAAGCCTACTATGTCAGGTTCCTTCCTTTTTCAGCCGCAGAACTGATAATTAGTAATAGTAATGACGGTAAAATTATCCTACGAGAATATGGTTTGCGTCAATCTGGCTTGGAGTACGAAAATAAACTTTAAATCACATTTTCTGTTTTATTTATCCTTTAACAATTAAATCTAATTGGTATATACAAAAATTATCTCAATATTCTCTTGATTGTTTGCATTACACAAATACTGGCAGTGCTTATTATTCTTGTTAGTTAAACAGTATGAAATTCATATATTTACAAATATTTTTTTCATTCCTTTAAATTTAGGAATCATGAGTATAGGAATGTTGATTGTATTGTTGACTATACTATCAATTTATCTGTTAAAGTTGACTAATTTTAAGCAATTTGTAGTTTAGCAATTAGCCGTAGCTCAGGTGAATTCCCATAAAAATCTTTGTTTCTTCCGTAGGTGTTATGCACATCTAATTTGCATAAACACAAATCATCAGTTTCTTGTGTGATGGGGGTCTTGCCCGTCGGTCATATACAATTTAAATGTGGAACAGCTTACCTTTGTGCTGACACCAAAAAATATAATAAAAAATTATACTAAATTCAAATTTAATTTGATATACAAATATTTTTGACTTTTTTTCCCAAAAATATTTTCTAGATTACTAACGCAATAGCGTCGTTTGATGATATAGTAGAAAAAAGTAGTTTTGGGCTTTCCCTGACCATTTTTTCTCCAAAACCGCTATAACCCTATATTTATCGTAGCCTCTAATCTAAAAGTCAAATTTCCATCACATCAGGAAAGACCAATTTTCAGCTCCCTAACTCACCTCATAAATAAGGGTGATTGACTAAATACAGTTAATGTGATATGGCTAATGTCTCCGCAAGCTATCTACACAGCGTCAGGGGACATTATTAATGCGAGATGATTTTCATGGTGTTCTGGGATGGGCATCTTGGTTTGTGGAACGGACATCCCTAGGTGGAACGGGCATCCTTGGGTGGAACGGGCATCCTTGGGTGGAACGGGCATCCCTGCCCGTTATCAGTATTTATGAGGCAGGCAAGATGCCTACACCACATAAATCATCCCTAAATTCAGCAGTGCCAAAACAATACTTCTTAGCTCTTGTGTGTTCCCAATTTTCAAGCCATCCCTACAAATCAACTAATTTGTCGCCGTTTCAGCCTCTTGATAAATAATTTCTTGGAATTGAATAAAATCTTTTTGCGGATCGCAGTAGCTGACTTTTACTAATATATCTTCACCCAAATTTACAGGACGCCGGAAGGACATAGGCAACTGCAAGCCCAAATCTTCCAACAAAATCAATGCTAAACCACTATCTTCTCTGAGCCACATTAGCACCATTGCCTGCCAAATTTCATCAGGATGGCGACGTAGATATTCTAATGCCCAATATTTGTTAGTTTGCCTTTCCACCATTGTCAATTCTTGAGTAGTAGAGGTAACACTCATCAAAACCTCTCTGAGCTGTTCGGCAGAAAAAGGTGGTGATTCCCCCCGCAAATGCGCCTTTAATTGAAAATGGGTCAGCAAGTCGCTATAACGGCGAATAGGAGAAGTTGCCTGGGTGTATGTATCTAAACCTAAACCAGCGTGACGCAAAGGAGTCATACTCATTTCACTTTTAGGCATACAGCGACGCATAGCACAAGCACGCACCAACCCAGCTGGTAATTGAATTAACTCTTCATCTGGGGGCAATTCTGGCTGCGGTTGACCGCGAAATGGTAGAGGTATATTATGAACTTGACCGTAACGGGCAGCAACTTCACCGACTAAAATCATCATCTCTGCCACTAATTGCCGGGAGTAAGAGTCTTCTAAAATATCAATATTAATCTCTTCCCCTTTGACTTTAATCATCGCCTCCGGCATATTGATGCTAATGGCTCCTTGATTATATCGCCAAGTTTTACGCTGTTTTGCCCATTTAGCGATCGCGGCAATTTCTGGTTCTGCTTCAACGGCTAACTCCAGCATTTCATCTACATCTTCGTAGGTGAGGCGATAGGTGGGCTTAATCCTACTAGCATAAATACTGTAATCTTTTACTGCCCCTGTCTCATCTAGCACTATTCCAAAACTAAGGGCATAACACACCAATCCCTGCACCAGACTCATCGGACCTGTTGCCAATACCTCCGGAAACATGGGAATCATTCCCGTAGGTAAGTAAACTGTACTACCCCGCTTCCTAGCTTCTAAATCTAAGTCATCTTCTGGTATTAGCCAACGGGTAGGATCAGCGATATGTATCCATAATCGCTCGGAGCCATCCGGGAGTAATTCCCAACTGAGACCATCATCAATTTCGGTGGTACTTTCATCATCAATAGTGTACACCTTCAAATTAGTTAAATCTAGGCGGTCTACATCTAAATCTGGAGGATGTGAATCCAATCGCTGTTGCGCCACTTCTAACACCTTACTAGGAAACTGAACTGGAATTGAGGAACGACGCAGAAATAAGTTTTCGTGGGGACTCCAACAACCCAAATCTACTAGCAGTTGAAAAGCCGCTGGGGGAGTTGCTGGACGTCCTACCATATTCATCGTTTCTAAAACCTGTGCTGGTGGAGGATAGGCACGAATGAACGCATCAGGATTTAAGGACTTATTATTAGCTGTGTCCGCAAGCAGAGTTGCATACTTTTCTAAAGCTTCCAAGCGCTGGCGATCGTATCTTTGCCATTCCACAACTTCACCGTTGAGCGCTTGTTCCATACGAGTCAGAAATTCCTGCTGTCCCTGGACTTTTTGCGCTTCTACTTCCAGTTGATGTTTGCGTTCTGCCACCTGAGCAGCAGTTCTCGGCTCATAAACATCTCCCTTATGCTTGAAATAGATTGTATCCTCTGATAACAAACAATAAGCGGCGTAACAATGAGCCGCTTCTGATTCTGAAAACAGTAGATTTGCCATCTGGGTTGGATTTACAGTCTCACCCTCTTCAACCAGCAATTCCCATGCTACTTCTAAGCTCGATGGGTCTAAATATGGTTTTACTTCTTCTAAAAAACTCGGAATTTGCGAAGACTTGTAACCTTCTCCACCAAGTTTATAAGTAATTTGTCGCGGAGCAAGACTGTGAGATTGACCCCTCTCATCAATCACATACCAACGGGTTTTTCCGTCCGGGCGATCTACTACGCCCAGGCGGCGATCGCCTTGAAGTTTGAATTCAACTAGCGTCCCCTTCTCCACAACCCTCGTGTTAACTCTGCTACTACAGTTTACAAAACTCTTTGATTTTTTATTAGTAGAGACGCGATATTCCTCGCGTCTAAAGTAAAGTTAGGAGCCTATTCACAACTCATAACTCATCTGCTACTGTTAACTACTTTCTAGCCTTCCGCATTAATAAATGGCAACAATGCCAAAATTCGAGCCCGTTTAATTGCTAATGTCAAATCTCGTTGTTGCCCAGAAGTTAGTCCCGTAATCCGACGAGGTAGAATCTTCCCCCGCTCAGTAATAAACTTACGCAACAAATCTACATCTTTATAATCAATTGGTTCTCCTGGTTTAATCGGAGACAAACGACGACGATAATAGCTCATAGTTATCTGTTTCTATTTTATTTCCTTGTGAACGGTATGTTTGTTGCAGTGGGGACAGAACTTTTTTAGTTCCAGCCGACTAGTAGTATTACGACGATTCTTCATTGTGGTATAGCGCGATACCCCGGGAGTACGCTTCGCTATATTAGTGCGACACTCTGTACATTCCAGTGTCACTACAATCCGGACACCTTTCGCTTTAGCCATAAGTTTACAAACTGTAAAGCTTGAAAATAATTAACACAAATGCTTATTATCTCATATTACGCCGCAACATTTCAACTAATCGCTTGAATTTAATATCTAGCGAATAGCCTCGACGGGACGAAACTATCATAGTTCTGGCATAGCGGTCATGGAAAGCCTGCCGCATCCGAGTATCTGACAAAGCAGCACCGCAGTCAATTACCAGAGGAAGTATTAGCAGTATAGCAGTTGGATTGCGAATGATGTTACTAATAGCGATGGAAATTAAAAGAGCTTCCAAACCAACAATCATCTCACGCTTGAGAAAAGACTGTAAATCTGGAATTCGTGCCCATTCGGCTTCTAGAAGCTTGATATCAAATGTCCAACGACCCAAACTTTGTCCTTGGTTATTGTAAGGCACTATGACCCGTAAAATTAGCCAGCCAACAATAAAAACCAGTATTTGCACAAACTGGATACCGAGATTATTCGACCCCAGTAGGGAACTTACCAACCACACACCCAGGAAATCAATCCCAAATGCCAGACATCGTCGTCCAATGCCAACTTGAGGATACTCTTGAGGAGGAATTCTTTCAATAGTCATAGTAAATAGGGAATGGGAGTCAAAAGTCATAGACACGAAGTGGCTTCCCGCAGGGTAAGTCAAAAGTCATAGACACGAAGTGGCTTCCCGCAGGGTAAGTCAGGAGTTTATTGTCTCCCCCCTCTCCCCCCTCTCCCCCCTCTTCCTTGTCTCCCCCCTCTTCCTTGTCTCCCCCCTCTTCCTACTCCCCCATCTCCCCATTTTCTTTATTCCTTGTATAAACTTAACTGTGATCACTGATCTACTCTTACTGAGTTCTCGGTTAAATTAAAGCCATAGTGTGAGGAGCGGAAACATGAACACTCGAAAACGAAAACTAGGAGGATTATTACCCTTTAGTTTTATCAGTTTTTGCTTTTGTTTTGGTATTGGCATTGGTATGTTCATCCGCTTCGGACAGTTAGAACGTTCGGATGCAGCTACCACAACTATAGCCACTACATCTACAACAGAAGAATATTTACCATTTCCAGAAGTTTCACCGGAATCTGTACCACCTCCAGTGTTTGAGGAACCGATACCTCAAGAAACCGTTACTATCAAAGCGGTTGGAGACGTTATTCCCGGTACTAATTTCCCAAACTACAGACTACCAAGAAATAAAAATTACCTAATACCAAATTCAGTCCGGAGGTATTTACAAGGAGCTGATATAGTATTCGGTAACTTTGAAAGTACCCTTACCAACCATCGCTACACCCCTAAAGATATCAGTCGCGGACAGGTTTTTGCCTTTCGTTCGCCACCAAATTATGCCAAACTGTTTGCTGATGTTGGATTTAATGTGTTCAACATGGCAAATAATCATGCTTGGGATTTCGGTGCAGTGGGATATAAAGATACAATTTTAAATTTCGCTGCTGCTGGAATTCAAACAGTAGGTCATAAAAACCAGATTCTCTGGGGACAAATTAATAATACGCCAGTGGCACTCATCGGATTTGCCCCCTACCCCGAATTTTACAATTCTATCCACGATTTAGAAAGAGCTAAAGAACTTGTAGCACAAGCCAAATCCAGAGCCAATATTGTCATTATTTCCATGCACGCGGGGGCAGAAGGAACTAGCGCTCTTTACGTCAAAAATAAAACAGAGTATTTCTACGGTGAAAACCGGGGGAATAGCATTAAGTTTGCCCGGGCAATGATTGATGCTGGGGCTGATTTAGTCCTTGGACATGGTCCCCACGTTCCCAGGGCGATAGAAATATATAATGGCAAATTAATTGCCTATTCTCTAGGTAATTTCTTGGGCTACCGGACTTTATCTACAAGAGCTCAAACTGGTTACTCGATGATTTTAGAAGTCGAACTCAATCAGATGGGAGACTTGGTGGCGAGTAAAATTATACCTGTTCGTCTCAATCGTAAGGGAATTCCCTACATCGATCATCACTTCCGGACTGTGGGACTTATGCGTTATTTAAATAACAAAGCTTTCCCTAAAAATCCGGTGCAGATTAACAAGTTAGGGGAAATTGTGGTGCAAAATTCACAACCCAATAGACAAGATATTTTGAGTCGCAATAGTCAGTAACAGTTAGTAGGGGCGCAATGCTTGCGCCCATGAGTTAACAGGCGCGTAGGGGCGCAAAGCTTGCGCCCATGAGTTAACAGGCGCGTAGGGGCGCAATGCTTCTTGCCCCCATGAGTTAACAATTAGTAGGGGCGCAACCCTTGCCCCCATGAGTTAACAATTAGTAGGGGCGCAACCCTTGCCCCCAGGAATTAAGAGTGAGGAATAGGAAGTTAAAAATTTATCACTCCTAATTTCTAATTCCTAACTCCTAATTTCTAATTCCTAACTCTTGGGCGCAAGCATTGCGCCCCTACGAACTCCTAACTCCTAATTAGTAATTTGAGTTAAAACTTGATTTAATTTACCGCTGCGATAACCTTCTAAGTCTAAAGTTACGTAGATAAAACCAAACTTTTGGAATGTGGAAACTACTGATTGTAAATCCACGGTCAAGACAAACTCTTTGATTTTTTCTGGTGGTAATTCAATCCGTGCGGTATCACCTTCAGAACGGACACGCAAATTATTCCAACCCAGCTTACGCAGGTAAATTTCTGCCCTTCCGACTCGCTGTAACTTCCCTACGGTAATCTCTTCACCATAGGGGAAACGGGAACTCAGACAAGGTTGTGCGGGTTTTTCCCACCAAGGTAAACCAAGCTGCTGGGAAAGTTGACGAACTTCAGCTTTACTGACTCCAACTTCCGCTAAAGGCGATCGCGCACCTCTTTCTTTGGCTGCTTGAATTCCAGGACGATAATCTTGTAAATCATCGGCGTTTACCCCATCCACTACGTAGGGATAACCCAACTGCTTGGCTAGGGGTTTAAGGGTGTCGTGCAGTTCGCTCTTACAAAAATAGCAGCGATTGACGGGGTTGGATGTGTAATTGGGATTTTCCATCTCGTGGGTTTCCACGATTTGATGAGGAATTCCGATGGTTGCTGCTTGGATTTTGGCATCTTCTAATTCTTCTGGCAACAATGAGGGTGAAACTGCTGTCACAGCCAAAGCGCGATTGCCCAATACATCGTAAGCAATTTTAGCAACTAAGGTACTGTCAACACCCCCAGAATAGGCTATCAAAGCCTGTTGCATTTCGGAAAATATGTTTTTTAGTTGCTCAAGTTTTTCTATCAGTATCATGATGACATCCTGCCAAAAGCCTCTGGCAACCTATTGTAGAAAGAAATCAAAAATACGTATTTGCTAATTCTTTTATACTTCAACTAGTTTCAAAAAGTCCTGATTCCTAATAGACATCTGGTGGAAATTACATATGCGTCAACCAGAACCCCTGTAGAGACGCGATATATCGCGTCTCTACATTCTTTTTCACCAGATGTCTAATGCCAACCTCTGCTAACATGCTTATACTGCAACCTGAGACAACATCCTCTTACCCTATTCCCTATTCCCTGTTCCCTATTCCCTGTTCCCTCTCTTGAAAAGTTGCTCATGGGGGAAACCCCCATAGACGCGGAGCGGCTTCCCGTAGGGTAGACCGCACTTTTCGCTGTTAAGAGTGTTTCTTAGGAGGAATAATATGTCGTGGATACCTAACATATTATTTGTTTTTTGTCAAGTGCAGGCATTTATGAGGTGAGTTAGGGGAGTAAAAATTGGTCTTTCTTGATGTTACGAAAATTTGACTTATAGCTTAGTTAGTACGAAAAATTGGGCTTTTAGCGTTTTTGGGTGAACAATGGTCAGGGATGCCCCAAAATCTATTTCTTCTACAATAACATCAAAGCACCGTAATTGCGTAAATAATTTTTCCAGAAAATTCGCTCAAAAAATGAATTTAAATTTTAATTCTAAATTGAAATTATATTTAATATAATTTTTTATTATACAAATATGATGTTCCCTAACCAATTACCAATTTTTGTTCATTCACTATCCTGTGCTGGAGGAGTGGAGTATTTTGCGATCGCATTTGCTAAGAAAGATAAGTTGATGGGTTTAGAAATATACTCATTGACCCCAGCATTCAAACAAGTGTCGCAATCGCCTTTCATTGCCATGGCGGTTTGGGCAATTATAGGTATTTGATTATATTTTTTATCTTCCCTCAACTGTTGCACAACTTCGAGTCCATTACCATCAGGTAATTTCACATCAATTAAAATCACTGTGGGATGGATTTGTCTTAATTGTGTCCACATTTCGCTAATATTTTTCACCCAATTGACCTGGTAACCTAATTTCTTCAGGTAAGTCTGTATCATCTGAGCATTGGGGATATGATCTTCTACTAGTAAAATATTTGCGGATTCGGTAGAGTCACAGGACTTTGGTGGATTATTTCTATCTGTATCAGCCTGATGTTCCTGTTTTCCTTGTTCAGATCCTAACTTGGATTGTGAAGCTTGATTGAGGGGTAAAACAATGGTGAAGCGGGAACCTTGATTAACTTGGGATTCCACTTCTATCCAACCACCCTGAAGTTGAGCAAGTTTGCTAGTTACAACCAAGCCCAAACCAGTACCTTCTTCACGATTAGCTGCACCATTAGCAATTTGGCAATAAGGTTGAAATAGTTGTGATTGCTGTTCTGGGGAAATGCCAACACCGGTGTCCCAAACGGTAAAATGGACGTATAAATCTTGGAGTTGAACCTGTAAGCCAACAGCTCCTGTACTGGTGAATTTAAGGGCATTAAACAGCAAATTCAACAGCATTTGCTTCAGTCGCAAAGAATCAGCTATGAGAGTTGTGATATTAGAATCGATATCAAACTGTAGTTTTAAGCCCTTATTAGCAGCTTTCTCCTTTACCAATGCCAGAACATTTTGACACAGTGGTGCGATCTCTACAGTATCCCACTGGATTTCTAATTGGTTAGCTTCAATTTTGGAGAGATCCAAAATATCATTGATTAACTCCAGCAAATGTCTACCACTGGAGAGCATAATATTTAAATATTCTTGGTGACGTTCTCTCTCAGGATTGTAACCTTGTGCCAATAACAGCTGGGTAAAGCCAAGAATTGAACTTAGAGGAGTGCGAATTTCGTGACTGGTATTTGCTAGAAACTGATTTTTGAGTAGATTAGTACGTTCCAGTTCCTGATTGACTTTTTCTAAATTTTCACAAGTTTGCTGTAAAGATTGTGTTTTTCTCAGTTGAGTCAGGGCGATCGCACATTGTTTAGTAGCGCTATGGATAAATTGCTCATTCAGCTGCAATTGTGCCCCTTGTGGTGCATCATAATCAGAATCTAGGGGGATTTTTGCTGTAATTAGCCATGCCATCACCCTCACAGAATCATTAGTTAAACGCCAAGCCAACTGGGGTTGTTGCTGTTCTAGCTGCTGTAAATCTTCGATGTTTATCTGTTGTTGTAATTGTAATTGCAGCTTTTTACCATCAGCGAGGGTTATTTCTGCCAATGAAGACTGTAAATCATCTTCTGGCAAAGAACAAACATAACTAACTTTACCCACATCAGCTGCTGGTTGAAAAATTACAATCGCCACTCTAGTATTTTTCAAAGCTATGGTCAGCTCGTCTACCAGAGTTTGCAAGATTATTGCTTCTGGTGATGCAGTTTCCTTTTCCGGGACAAAGGCACAAAGCAAACAATCATTAAAACGACTTTGCAGCTGGTTCAAACAGCGTTCCAGCCACAATTCGCCACGAAGTTGTTCAATTGTCGCCAAAACTGTTGGCATTTCGTCTATCCGTGAGTTCTGTTCTGGTAAGCTTGAATACTGCTGCATGGTCAACTAGACCGATTAACAAGTTTGGGTTGATACAAAATTGTAAACGACATTCTATGTATATTAGCTCACAACTACTTTTCTATTTATAAACCAAAAATACATATTGTCGAATGTAGTTTTTGCATAAAAATGATTAACTAAGAGTTTTTTAATGATTTTGGCACGACAAGACGGGATTTATCCTATCTCTAGGATATTTCCTCATTGCCTCCCCTTTGATAGTAAACTCCCAGATTAACATCCTTAATGGTATTTCACAGAAACTAGAATTCAATATTGGTGCATGGATATACAACTAGCTCAATTAATTGTTAACGGTATTGCAGTCGGAAGCATTATTGCCTTAGCAGCCGTAGGGCTGACTCTCACCTACGGGATTTTACGGTTATCTAACTTTGCCCATGGTGATTTTCTGACTCTGGGAGCTTATTTGACACTACTTACCAATTCCCTAGGGGTAAATCTTTGGCTGTCCATGGTGATAGCAGCCCTGGGAACGATCACAGCAATGATTTTGTCTGAAAAGCTTCTGTGGTCAAAGATGCGCTCAATTCGCGCTACTTCCACTACCTTTATTATTATCTCCATTGGACTGGCATTATTCCTACGCAATGGGATTATTTTCATTTGGGGCGGCAGTAACAAAAACTACGACGTTTCCATCGCCCCTGCTTGGGATATTGGGGGTTTAAAAGTGCCACAAAATCAAGTCTTGGTTCTGGCTTTGGCTGTAGTCGCAATTGGGCTTCTGCACTATTTGCTGCAAAATACCAAAATTGGCAAAGCCATGCGGGCTGTAGCGGACGACTTAGATTTAGCCAGGGTTTCTGGTATTAACGTTGACCAAGTAATACTCTGGACTTGGGTAATTACTGGTAGTTTAACTTCTTTAGGGGGCAGTATGTATGGTTTAATTACAGCGGTGCGTCCAAATATGGGTTGGTTTTTAATTTTGCCCCTATTTGCATCAGTAATTTTGGGGGGAATCGGCAACCCCTATGGAGCGATCGCCGCTGCCTTTATCATTGGTATAGCTCAAGAAGTCAGCACTCTCTGGCTGGGTTCTCAGTATAAACAAGCCATAGCCCTGCTAATCATGATTATAGTCCTGTTAGTGCGTCCCAAAGGTTTATTTAAAGGCACGATTTAATAGGAGTAGGGGCGCAATGCTTGCGCCCAGGAGTTAGGAGTAGGGGCACAATCCTTGCGCCCAGGAGGCGCGGCACAATCCTTGCGCCCAGGAGGCTTATACCAATCCGCGTTTTAAAACGTAACTCTCAAAATCGGTATTCGGGATTAGACATCTGGTGAAAAAGAATGTTCCAGACGTAAAATTTTACGTCTGGAACAAGGGTTGTAGCTGACGCATATTTAATTTCCATGCCTATGACTATTGGTGGAGTTGGAAATGGGAATTTCGCGCATTACGGTTGTGAATGCAAATTGGTATTACGGGCGCAAGCATTGCGCCCCTACCTCCCCATCTCCCCCTCTTCCCTATCTCCCCCTCTTCCTACTCTTCCCCAGCGTGGTAGGAACTACGAACTAAAGGACCGGAACGGACGTGGGAAAATCCCATTTCTCGTGCAATTTCCCCCAATTGGTCAAATTCTTCTGGTGTCCAATATTTTTGCACTGGCAGATGTTCTAGGGAAGGACGCATATACTGACCGATAGTGATGCGATCGCACTCCACTTTCCTTAAATCTGCCATGGCTTGTGTGACTTCCTCTAGGGTTTCACCATGTCCCAACATCAAACCAGATTTGGTGGGAATAGAGGGGTCAACTTCTTTAACCATTTGCAGTACCCGTAACGAGCGATCATATTTTGCACCCCGTCGTACTGGTGGGGTTAAGCGACGTACTGTCTCGATATTGTGGTTATAACAAGCAGGCTTGGCTGTGACAATCATGGCAATGCGCTGGCGTTGTCCTGACTCACCTGCACCAGCACCACCCCAAAAATCTGGTGTTAGCACCTCTATTTGGGTGTCTGGGTTGAACTGGCGAATAGCTTCCATAGTCTGGACAAAATGACCTGCACCTTGATCTGACAAGTCATCCCTAGCTACGGAAGTCAGCACCACATAACGTAATCCTAAAATCTGTACTGCCTCTGCTACCTTTTGCGGTTCTTGGGGGTCGATTTCCATAGGGGCATGACCTTTATCTACTTGACAAAAAGCACAAGACCTGGTGCATGTTGGTCCCATCAGTAAAAAAGTTGCCGTTCCCTGGGCGTAGCATTCTCCCCGATTGGGGCACCGTCCCTCTTCGCAAATAGTGTGAATTTGGCGTTGCTTAATAATCCGCTGTACGGTGGAAAGTTCGCTGGCTTTACCAATGGGACGACGTAACCAGGCAGGCATCGCCATAATTTCTGATTTAAGTTGCGCTTTGTTACTGGAAGTCATACAAAAGTAAGCAAAAATCTAAACTAGAAAAATATGTTATATCTTGTACCATTGGAGGGTAAGAATAGAGAAATCGGGTTTATTAACCAAACATTAAGGTTTTGACATTACATTTAATTATGCCTACCTGCTTAGTGTGGGAAAGCTGACGCTACATCTAGCCTATTCCCTGTTCCCTATTCCCTATTCCCTCTTCAGAGAAACCTCTAAAACAACAGGGTCTTAAATATCACTATTAAAACATCGGTAATAACGTAGCTGAAAATTTTACCAAATACTTAAAATTTTTTTACTTCTCCCAAAATATACTCTCCCCCAATCTACATAAATGTTGGATATAGTGGGAACATTCTTTGTCCTAATCGGGGCAAAAGCAGTCTACCCCTATAGTTTCTATTAGAGTAAGAATTGTGGCAAGCAACAAAATTTTAGTTATCGATGACACTAAAGTTATCCAAGTAAAAATACGGGAAATGCTGTTAGCGTTAGGTAACTTTGAGGTCGTAGAAGCCAAAGATGGGCTAGAAGGATTGAATTTGATCGGTCAAGAAAAATTTAGTCTGATTATGCTGGATTTTTTATTGCCAAAAATGACTGGCTGGGATGTTTACCAACATATTCAAAAACAGCCGGAATTAAGGAAAATCCCCTTGGTAATCATGTCTGGGAGTAAGAATGAGGTAGTCGAGAAAATTCCCGAACCATTTCAATATTTTGAATTTCTTGGCAAGCCTTTTGACCAAAAGCAAGTGGTTAATGCCATCAAATCAGCAATGGCAAAGGCTAAGCTACCCAGAACACAACCAGCCCAAGCAGTAGGTAATGCTACTAATGGCACATCAGCGACCGTAGCTGCTGGAGGCAATTCCGCTGCTGAAATTAAGGCACTTAATGACAAAATTAACAAGATGCAAGCAGAAATTGATAGTTTGAAGAAACAACTAACTCAGGTTGTTACCTTTATTAAACAAAAAATCAAATAATATTGGCTGAATTCATTATATTTCGTGCCTTAACACAGTGGAATGAACCTAGGTCAGAAACCGGGTTCCGATGCGAATATTAACCTGTCAAAGACTTAATTTTTCATTCATAAACCCCGGCAGTCGCTTTAAGTCGGGGAACCCTTTCGGCAGTTGCTCATGGGGGAAACCCCCAAGACCGCACTGCCTCACCAACGCGCTGCCTCGCTTTCTCCATGGTTATTGAGAATAGTGCAAGATATGACCTGAAAAATTCTGATGAAGCAGGATTTTTCAGCTTTTGCAGTCAGCACAGGTTAAATCCTCTAACGAAAAAAAATCAATGGTTGTGATAGAAATCAGGAATACCAGGGAATAATTAAGAATATACTGATAATGTCAATTTATATTTAGTTATTTTAAATACTGTGATGTTAATAACAGGTTATCAGATCAAGGAAAAAATCTACTCGGGCAATAAAAGCCTAGTTTATCGTGCTATCAGAGAAAAAGATCAAACGCCTGTAGTTATCAAATTGATGCGGAATCAATATCCTAGCTTCAGTGATATAGCGCAATTTCGTAATCAATACAGTATTACAAAACACTTAGATATTGATGGAATTGTTAAAATACACAGTATAGAAAGCTACCAAAATAGCTATGCTTTGGTAATAGAGGACTTTGGCGGTATTTCCCTGAAAAAAGAAATAGAGACATGGGAAAATGAAAAAATCAGGAGTAATCCTCATTTTATCGGTCATTTTATCGAAATTGCAATTCAAATCGCTTCTATTCTCGATTTAATACATAAAAATCGCATTATTCACAAAGATATTAAACCTGCCAATATTCTGATTAAACCCAGTACAGGGGAAGTTAGAATTATCGACTTTAGTATCGCTTCCCTGCTGCCAAGAGAAGTGCAGGTTCTTAGTAACCCCAATATTTTAGAAGGTACTTTGGCTTATATTTCCCCGGAACAAACGGGAAGAATGAACCGGGGTATTGACTATCGCAGCGATTTTTATTGCCTTGGTGTGACCTTTTTTGAACTGCTTACAGGACAGTTACCTTTTACCACCACTGACTCCATGGAATTGGTACACTGTCACATTGCCAAAAAACCGCCAACAGCCAGTAATATTAATTCCAATATACCTGCCATTTTGTCTGATATTGTCAGCAAGCTAATGGCAAAAAATGCTGAAGAACGTTATCAGAGTAGCTTGGGGTTAAAGCATGACTTACAGCTATGTTTGCAGCAATGGCAGGAGAGGGGAAATATTACATGTTTTGAGTTAGGAACCCAAGATATCTATGACCGTTTTGTGATTTCCGAAAAACTTTACGGTCGAGAAATAGAAATTCACAACTTACTCGCAGCATTTGAGAGAGTAAGTCAGGGAAATAGTGAAATGATATTAGTAGCGGGTTACTCAGGTATTGGTAAAACCGCTGTGGTCAACGAAGTCCACAAACCGATGGTGCAGCGACACAGCTACTTCATCAAAGGCAAATTTGATCAAGTTCAAAGAGATGTACCTTTTTCAGGATTTGTACAAGCTTTTAGCGACTTAATTGCACAACTGCTTTCAGAAAGTGATGCCCAAATTCAACAGTGGAAAAACAGGGTGCTTCAAGCTTTGGGGGAACAAGCTCAGGTAATTATTGATATTATTCCCGATTTGGAATTAATTATTGGCAAACAACCAGAAATTACTCAACTTTCTGGTAATGCTGCCCAAAATCGTTTCAATTTACTATTTCAAAAATTTATTCAGATTTTTGCCACTAAAGACCATCCTTTAGTTATATTCCTAGATGATTTGCAATGGGCAGATGCAGCTTCATTAAAATTCATCGAATTATTAATGAGTCCCAATCAGTCAAATTTCTCTGGTGAGGAAGGGGAAAATACAGAGGAAACTCAACAAGGTTTGCTGTTAATTGGTGCATATCGGGATAACGAAGTTTCCAAAACACATCCACTTTATTTAACACTCAAAGATATTGAACAAACCCAAGCCATAATTAATACTATTACTCTAGAACCGTTAACTCAGGGTGAATTAAACTTTTTGATTGCCGATACCCTGCATTGTCAAGAACAAATTGCTGTTCCTTTGAATCAATTGGTATTTGCAAAAACCAAAGGTAACCCGTTTTTTGCCACTCAGTTTCTCAAGTCTTTACATAATGATGGACTAATTAAATTTAATTTTGAAGTCCGTTATTGGGAATATGACCTGGAAAAAATCAAGGCATCAGCACTCACAGATGATGTCGTGGAGTTTATGGCTACTCAGTTGAGGAAATTACCAAGACATACTCAACAAGTATTAAAACTAGCTGCTTGTATTGGCAATACATTTGACTTAAAAACTTTAGCAATTGTATACGAAAAATCTGAAGTTGATACAGCAGCAGACTTGTGGGAAGCCTTAATAGAAGGGTTAGTTATATCTGCGAATGAGTCTTACGAGTTAAACCAGTATAGGATTGGTAGTTCAGAAGTAGAAACTGAAAATAAACTTGACATCGCTAATTCACAATTACCCCAATATAAATTTATTCATGACAGGGTACAGCAAGCTGCTTATGGTTTGATAGCCGAAAACAAAAAACAAAAAATTCATTTAAAAATTGGTCAATTATTGTTGCAAAATACTCCTATTGAAGAGCGGAATGCAATTATTTTTGCCCTGGTAAACCAATTGAATATGGCAGTGGAGTTAATCATCTCCGGGGGTGATTTATATATACAACCCTATGAATTAGCGTGCATGAATTTGACTGCCGGACGTAGAGCTTTAGTATCAACGGCTTATAGGGCAGCTTTTAATTATTTGAATACTGGGATTAAATTATTAGCAGATGATAGTTGGGAACAGGAATATAAATTAACTTTATCTTTATATGAAACAGCAGCAGAAGCGGCATATTTAGCTGGTAAATTTGAGCAGACAGAGGAATTAATAGAAGTAGTGTTGAAGGGTGCAAAAACACTAGTGGAAAAAGTGAAAGTTTATGAAATTAGAATTCAAGCATATGGTGCGCAAAATAAAGGTCTAGAAGCGGTTAATGTTGGGCTAAAAGTGCTAAATTTACTGGGAATAGATTTTCCGGAAAATCCCAGCCAGTCTGATTTCGAGAAAGCAATGGCAGAAACAACCTCAAATTTGGCACACAGAAATATTGAGGATTTGCTTGATTTACCCCAGATGACTGATGTGGATTCTTTAGCAGGAATGAGCATTTTATCGAATATAATGACTTTTGCTTATCAAGTGATTCCTGAACTAATGCCATTGATTTGCTGTAAACAGATTAATCTATCACTTAAATATGGTAATGCTCCCTTTTCTGCTTTCGTTTATGTTGTTTACGGTTTTATCCTGATTGAGTTACTACAGGATATAGATTTAGGCTATAAATTTGGCACATTGTCTTTAAATTTAGTGGATAAATTAAATATAAAAGACACTAAAGCCAAAGTTTTGGAGACATTTCAGTGTTTGATCGGGCATCGCAAACAGCATATAAGGGAAATATTAAAGCCTCTTCTAGAAGCTTACTCTACAGGATTAACCACAGGAGATTTAGAATTTGCAGCCTATTCTCTAAACAGTTACTCATATTCATCATATTTCATTGGTCAAGAATTGCAATCGCTTCAAAAGGAAGTTGAAGAATACAGCAATGCCATCAGTAGAATCAAACAAGAGCGTATATTTAACTATAATGAAATATATCGTCAGGCTATCTTAAATCTGCTAGGTTTGGCTGATAATTCATTTTGTTTAATAGGGGAAGCTTACGACGAGAAAAAAATGATACAGTTTCACCTCCAAGCAAATGATGCTAGTGGACTTGTATATTTATATTTCAATAAACTTTTTCTGTGTTATTTATTTGAGGATTTTCCTCAAGCAATTAAAAATTCTTCCTTAGCAGAACAATATTTAGATGGTGTCAGAGGACAACTAGTTGTTCCTGTTTTTTATTTTTATGATTCTCTGACACGGCTAGCAATATATTCTAATGTGTCAGAATCTGAACAACAGCAAATTCTTGAAAAAGTACAAGCAAATCAAGAAAAAATGCGACATTGGGCAAATTATGCTCCCATGAATTATTTGCATAAATATTATCTGGTTGAAGCAGAAAAATACCGAGTTTTAGATAATAAATTAGAAGCGATAGAATTATATGATCGCGCTATTTCCCTTGCTCAAGAAAACGAATATATCCAGGAACAAGCTCTTGCTCAGGAACTTACGGCTAAGTTTTATCTAGAATGGAATAAGCAAAAAATTGCTCAAACCTACCTAACTGATGCTTACTATGGCTACAGTCGCTGGGGTGCCAAATCCAAAGTTGATTATTTAACAAACTGTTATCCCCAATTACTTGCTCCCATTCTCCAGTCGGAAAATTTAAGTCCAATCCCTAGTGAAACAAGCACTTTTGCCAATCACATTTCTACTAATAGTAAAACACTACTTGACTCATCGAATACAAGTATTTCCCACTTCTTGGATTTGGCAGCTGCTATGAAAGCATCCCAAGCAATCTCTGGGGAAATCGAAATTGAACAACTGCTTTCTACATTAATAAAAGTTGTCATGGAAAATGCTGGAGCTTCTAAAAGCGCTCTGGTTTTGAGTACAGGTGAAAAATTAACTCTAACTGCTATTTGTTATAGTTTAAATTCCGATTCTACCTACACAGATTTACCATCAATTCCCCTAGAGTCAAGTGATGATGTTCCTATTAATTTAATTAATTACGTTAAACGTACTCTAGAAATTTTTGTCAGCGATAATGTCCAAATAGAAGAATCTCTAGTGAATGATTCCTACATTATCCATCAACAACCCAAGAGTTTGTTATGTATGCCGATTTTGAATCAAGGCAAATTAATTGGTATTCTTTATCTAGAAAATAATCTGACTTTGGGAGCATTTACACGTGATCGCTTAGAACTTCTAAAAATGATTACCACTCAAGCTGCTATCTCTCTGGAGAATGCCATACTCTATAAGAATTTAACAACAGCAAAGGAACAATTAGAAGAATACAGCCACAGTCTAGAAGAAAAAGTCTTCCAGAGAACACAACAACTCAACGAAAAGAATATATCATTAAAACAAGCTCTCGAAAAGCTGCAAAATACCCAAACTCAATTAATTCAAACTGAAAAAATGTCAAGTTTGGGTCAAATGGTAGCAGGAATTGCCCATGAAATTAATAACCCAATCAATTTTATTCATGGCAATATTAATTATGCTAATCAATATATCCAAGACTTACTAAATTTAATTGCTGTCTATCAAGAAGAATATCAAACTCCTTCCTCGAAGGTAGAGGAAATTATTGAAGAAATTGACCTAGATTTCTTGACACAAGATTTGCAAAAACTTCTAGAATCAATGAAAGTTGGTTCTTCACGCATTCGGGCTATTGTTCTGGGATTACGCAATTTCTCTCGTTTGGATGAATCCGATATGAAGTTAGCGGATATTCATGAGGGCATAGATAATACTTTGATGATTTTACAGCATCGACTGAAGGCAAAAAGCGATTGTCCGGCAATTGAAGTTATTAAGGAATATGGGAATATTCCAGAAGTCAATTGTTATGCTGGTCAGTTAAATCAGGTATTTATGAATATTATCAGTAATGCAATTGATGCCCTCGAAGAAATTCGGATTCAAGATTCTTCTACCCCAAATCTGCAAATTCGTATTCATACTCAAATTACAGACTCAAATCATATTAAGATTTCTATTGCTGATAACGGTTCTGGAATACCTGAGGGGGTACAACAAAAAATATTTGACCCATTTTTTACTACTAAAGCAGTGGGGAGTGGTACAGGATTGGGCTTGGCAATTAGCTATCAAATTGTTGTAGATAAACATAAAGGTCAGTTAATTTGTAATTCTGTACCGGGAGAGGGTACTAAGTTTGTAATTGAAATTCCTGTCTCATGTAGCATCTGATAAATATAGCGGTTTTCGGTTGGGTGCAATACAGACTTAACCCTGGTTGACTGACAAAAATCTTGGAAGTGTTGAAATTTCGTAGCCCCTCCACCCAACGCAATCGGTTGCGGTTGTTGGGTTGTAGCTTGCTTCCCCGGAGGGGTAGCATGTAGACGCGCAAGACAGGTCGTGGCTTCTCTTTGAGTGCGGCTTCTCGCAGAGTAACCCAACCTACATCTAATTACCCATTATATGAACTGGTGTGTTTTGGGAAAGATAAACTCAGTATCGTTTTATTTTCACCTTTTAGCATTTATCCTTTACCATTTACCAGCAAGTGCTAATTATATAAGTAATCAGTCGAATTTGATATCACCAAAAAGTTTTACTTATAATCGTTCTATTGTCCAAAAGTAGGGTTATTTAGGTAGTGTTTGTGATAGAAGATTGCTCCTAAATTAATTAAAACGCAGGTGATTGCTAGGGATAGCAAAATATATGTGGGAAGCATGACTACACCAATTGCAAACCAGCTGTAGACATGTAACATCATCACAAAAGCAAAAAAGCTAGCGATGACTGCGGCTTGCCAGATTTGATATAATGGACGACAAATTCCAGTTAGAATCATCGTTAATAGTGTAGCAAGTAAATTAGCTGGTACCAGGAATGCACAAATAGCAACGCAGTTGGTACGGGAAAACTCAGCTAAGTAATTTAAGTCTAGCATTACGTAATTTGATAACTTAAATATATTATAATTTTTATTTTAGTCTTTAAACAAATTGAGATAAATTATCAATCTTGAACCAGGAAGTTATTAATAATTTATATGAATAAGTAGGTAGGTACAAATAAAGCGAACGCTTTTAGGGTCGTCATTTGTCACACTCGCAATCATGCGAGAAGCAAGCTATGTCATTGGTAAAGGTTTCAGGGTTATTTACGTTTCCTGACATCTTGCACCAGTTGCAACAAGCGCAGAGAAACCGGGTTTATCAACCAAAAATTAAGGTTTTTCAGTTAGTGATTATCAATAAACCCGGTTTCTTAGGGTGGTGCA
>JAAUYI010132470.1_pt1 | contig 20919 bp, 26 predicted proteins | sample 7278041 | NCBI WGS metagenome assembly JAAUYI01 (sample SAMN14350216, study PRJNA611818) | marine sediment metagenome | isolation source: surface marine sediment (0.6m) | place: French Polynesia: Moorea | collected 2018-08
CCTACTAGGTATTGAATCTAACTCCTGTGAGTTATTTTATGTGAGGGTAGAGGGTGAAAAACCTCTAGGAGAGTTGGCTCTCCATTTAAAACGACCAGTCAGGTCGCGCTCAGAGAAACGAATCGCACCCAGAGTTGATATCCCAACTCTTAAAATATTAGTCGCATCACGAAAGGTAAATACGCTAACCCCAAGCATTTTAAGAAGCATGAGAAAAATCTAAACCGCAAGCAACAGAAATTAGTTCGTAAGCAGAAAGGTTCTAAATCTAGAGCCAAAGCTAAATGGTAGCTAAGATTCATGCACGTATCTAAAAGCGGAGGGAACACCCGCTTCTGCTAGTGGAGGGAGCGTAAGACCCGACCGAGGACGAAAGACCAAGGTAAGGCAGCACCCAGCGAAGCTATAAACCCCATCTCCCTACGAGATGAGGTGGTTTAAGTTGCATCTTCCCAATCACTTAGTAATTCATGGCTCTGCTGATGCTGATTTTTACTGAGTGGCACTTTAGGAGTTCCAATATCCAAAAGATGTCTATGTCGATTTTTCCGTTTTAGGTGTTTATGCTGTTTTTTGGAGTTAGTTTGTGCAGTAGACATACAACTCACCTCCAATGCTTGAATCTGGCAACTAGCTCACTTCACCTTGAGACTATAAAAATAATTTGAAGAAATTGTGAAGTAAGGCAAAGCAAGTAAATTAGGATTTTTCAGCAATGTAGTCTTTCACCGTCAAAACTGAGCAAGGAGCATGGTGAAGTACATAGTTGCTGACACTGCCAAGTAGTAATTCGCCTAGTCTAGAACGTCCCCGATTGCCAACTACAATTAAGTCGGCTTGCCAACTCCAAGCTAAGTGGCAGATAGTGCGACCAGGACTGCCAGGGATTTGCCTGAATTCAGTATTTATACCTGTCTGATTTGCTTCAGCCGTAAATTTTTGTAACTTTTCTAAGCATTCGCTTTCATAGGTTTCCCATTGTTTGAGCCAACTCTCTACGGTTACTTCACTTAATGCAGACCAATAAGGAGCCCCCATATCAGGAGGTAGAGGCATAGGACTGTCTTCTTCTTCCCCTGATAACACATGCAATAGCATGAGATTAGCTTGGTTCTGTTTGGCTAAAGACAGTGCTTTAGTAAAGACTAGTTTACTTATGGAAGAACTGTCCATCGCTACTAAAATTTTCTTAAACATATATACTAAGCGGTAAAATTTTCTCAGTCCGCTTCAATTTTGTTTTCTACTTTGCTGAGCAAAATTTCTGCCATTTCAATGGCAGCTATAATCAGGTCTTGTTCCTGCTGCCCTCTACCCAATTCATCACTAACGACTGAGTAAATATGAGGGTTGGCTAACATTCCTGAAAGTAAATTAGTTGCAACTTGTTTGAGTTCACTGATTTTTGTGTTCATTTTTTTGCTTCGTTTGTATAATTCACGACAATGTTTAATGGTAGTTAATACCCCCACCCTTACCAATCATTGCCTCTTGCCTTTTATGCAGGTTTGTCTAATTTGAATCAAAACTAGCTTATAAAAGCCATTGCCGTTCCAGAAAATATGCTTCTAAAATTCTTGATAGAGCTTCAGCCATTTTGATTTGGATGATGTGTTGACCACCTTCAAGTTGTGAATCGTATAAGATTTCATGGAATTTAGCTCGCTCATCTGGGGAATCGATCACTGGTTGCAAAGGAATGGGAGACGCTTTTTGTTGCCAAGGGTGTTGAGTTTGGGCAATCTGAATTAGGATCATAGATATTCACCCTCCTGTTTAAATTACAGTTAGGATGTTGCTATCTTTAAATTAAGAATTAAAGTTGAAGAACTTGTGAGGAAATATAGCTTTTTCTTCATGGAGTCTAAATCTAGGCACAATTAGACTTAAACTTATTCCACTATTGGCATAATCTTATGGCGACGATAGCCAACGCGCATCCATTGATAAGCCACAATATTTAATAAGATCCCAATGAAAAGTAACAGCACCATTAAAACAATTTGATACCAGGCAATGGGAGTGACTAACAAATCGGCGATCGCATGAATCAAATTTAAAACTGTATAAACTAAAGTCAATCCAAAATGAAATACCCGATAGCGTTTAAACTCGTAAAACGCAGTAGCAATAATTGCTAACATGGGTAACATAAAAAAGACTAGCATTCCCCATAAAATTGGTTCAATCTCCGCCACAGTTGCAACTTCTTGGTGATAATGTCCCATAATAGCTACATCAATACCATGAAACAAAGGCATTAAACCCAATTGAGTATGAAACAATAATCCCAAAAGAAATACTGTCCATAAGGCAATAATTTTTTCCCGATAGTTTATTGAATTCATTCTGGTCATTTTAAAATCCTCCAATTAGTCATCAGCAGGAAGAAGGCAAAGGTGCAGGGGTGCAGGGGTGCAGAGGTGCAGGGGTGCAGGGGTGCAGAGGTGCAGAGGTGCAGGGGGAGAAGAAATTATGCTTATCCGAATAGTATTAGTAGGCAACTAACTACTAACTACTTAACCTCCGTATCTTGCTCCGAGATATTAGCCTGAGTAGCTTTGACTCCTTGCGCCACAAAAACTGAACAGGGAGCATGATGAATCACATAGTTACTAATGCTACCCAAAAGTATTTCCGATATATTCCTGTGACCCCTGCGACCAATAATAATTAAATCTGCACCCCATTTCTTAGCGCGATCGCCAATCCCTAAACTACAGTTACCCACTAGACATTCAGATTCACAGTTAATATCTTTAGCGATCGCCTTTTGGGTATAAGTTTCTAGCCAAGCCCTGTTTTTTTCTATTTCTTGTTGCAGATGTTCGCGGTTTCGATGATAGCGATCGCCTGATACATTGATATCGTTTAAAGTACCCAAACCAACCCAAGGAGAAACTTTTTCTATTTGCCAGTCAATAAAATGTATCAGCAATACCTGACTCAGTTCTGGGTGCGCTATGGACAAAGCGCAATCAAAAACTACCTCTGCTTGTGAGGAACGGTCTAAAGCTACTAATATTTTCTTGAACATGCTAATCCCCTTGAGCAAAGAATCCGTGATTAGTTATTGGTTATTAGTCATTAGTAAGTAAATACTAAATAGCTACTAACTCCAATTCAAATTTTGCCTGCCGAATTGATTCTCCTGTGATCATTTCCACTAAGTCCATACCGTTACTAATTACACCAGGAACACTAGGATAGCCAGCACTTGCGCCAACTAAGAACAGATTAGGTAATTCAGTTTTATAACCCAAACGATTTAAACCAATTTGTTTGGGAATCAGTTTCGCACCATACATATTACCTTCTGGTTGTCCGAGGTAATATTCACTAGTGGTAGGTGTACCATAAATTTTCATGCGAATATATTTATCTATATCAGGAATTAAATCGCGAACACCGGCCATTACCTGCTGATATACTTCTCGTTTTTTAGCTTTATAAGCTTTAGTATCGGTTTCGTGGAGTTGTTTAAATGGTTCGTAAGGACAAGCGGTAGCAATTTCTAAAACATGATGACCTTCTGGTGCCATACCTGGTTCGTGGGATTTCAAGGTAGGACAGGATAAAAAGATCCAAGGATGTTCTAAATTGCCTTCAAACTGTTGTTGATAGGCTTGGTTAAGATCGCCATTGGGATAGTACCAGATATTCCAGTTACCAATACCGTAAGATTGGGGTTCAAACCGAGAATCTAGACCGAGATAAATATTAAAAGCACTAGCAGAGTATTCATAATTAGTTAAACGGTGATATTCTTGTTGGCTTAAAGCCAAAGAATTATGCATGTATCTTACTGTTAATTTAGGGTCTAGGTCGCTAATATAGGCAATATCGGCTTGATAGATTTCTTCGTCGGCAGTAACACTCACTACCTGATGATTTTCTACTTCGATGTGTTGTACAGGAGTTGAGTATTTGACTACACCACCACCTTCGGTAATAACAGAGACAATAGTATCCACTAAGTGTTTAAAATGATGCTGAGGATAATAAGCTCCTTCTGAATAATCCCAAACTAGGGATGTATGAGTAATGAGGGCAATCTCTGACGGTGGTAAACCGTAATCACCACTTTGTCCGGCTAATAATGCCTGTAGTTTAGGGGATAGTCCTGCGCGATCGTAGAGGTCTTGTAATGTCCAGTTCCGTCTAGTGAATAAATGCCAATATTTAGGTAAGGATAACCAATCAGACCAATCTAAATTGAACCAATGCACCTCTTTATTTAGCTGTTGTAGTTCTTTGTGTAATTGCTTAATTTCATCACAGTAAAGATTAATTCCTTGTGCTTCTTCGGGAAAAGTCTTAAGTAGACGAGCGCGGAATTTCTCCCAATTGAGAGGAATGCGAAAATCAACCTCAGGGGTAATTACTCGATCGATACAGTCTGGATCGAGGGAATTAAAAGGAACATCGCGCTCGATATAGTTGAGAAATTGTTTGACTGATTGTCCTTCACCACATTGATAAATATAGTGGACATCGGCACAAAAGCTATAATCTCCATAGTCAAAAGTATGACAACAACCTCCAGGTAGATAGTGTTGTTCTAAGACAGCCACTCGATATCCCTGACGAGTCAGACAAGCTGCTGCGGACAACCCACCTAAACCAGCACCTAAAATTACATAATCATAATTTTCCATTTTTTTTCTCCTGATAACTAATCGGACTAACCACTGTAGGGACGTAGCATGCTACGTTCCTACAGACAATCATTATTTCTGACACTGCCATCAGGCATAATCGTCCGATAGAACCTAGCATTTGTTAAATCGGTGCGATCGAGACAGGCATCAGTTAAATCAGCTTCCCGCAAATTTGCCCAAACTAAATGAGCATGACTGAGATTGGCATTGCGTAAATTTGCCCCACATAAATTGACATGATTGAGAATGGCTTTAGTCAAGTTAGCGTTACACAAATCTGCTTCGATCAAACTAGCCCAAACTAGCCGTGCTTGATGTAAATTGGCACCATAGAGAATTGCTTGATTCAAAAAAGCCCGTTCTAGGTGAGCTTGACTCAAAATAGCTCGATACAGATAAGCTTGGCTGAGATTAATATCTGCTAACCGAGCTTTGCGTAGGTCTGCTTTGGGTAAATTAAAGCAGGGAAAATCTCTTTGACCTAATCTATAGGCTGCTTTTAGTTCCTCTACTTTCATGGCATCTGACTGCCACAAACTTTGTTCCCCTAAAATTGCCCTTTGTGTCATGGGATTCAACCTCCTGATAATTTACTAAGGCATTAGCTAAAACTTGTTCAATGCGATCGCAAAAAACAAATTCCATTTGCTGGCGTACATCTGCTGGTACATCAACCACATCTTTTTCATTGTGTCGAGGTAGCAAAACCCGTTTAATTCCGACTCGATGAGCAGCTAAAACTTTTTCTCGTACTCCACCAATAGCTAAGACTTCTCCACTGAGATTGACTTCTCCTGTCATAGCAGTATCGTTGCGAACTGGACAATCCATTAACAAAGAGGCGATCGCTACAACCATAGTCACACCAGCCGAGGGTCCATCTTTGGGAATTGCTCCAGCAGGAACATGAATGTGCAAACCATTATCTTTAAACAAGCTTACGTCAATATCTATAGATTCTGCTTGCGACCAGACATAGGAACGAGCAATTTCTGCCGATTCTTGCATAACTTCTCCCAATTGTCCCGTCAGAGTTAGATCCTCTCCTTGAGGCAATAAGACGGCTTCGACAAACATAATTTCTCCTCCCTGTAGCGTCCAGGCAAGACCAGTAGCAACACCAGGTTTATTTTCTGAACGCATTTCTTCTCGGAGAAATTGTCTTGCACCGAGCAATTCTTCTAGTTGTTCGGGATGGATAAGTTGAGGATTAGTTTCACCTTGGGCATAACGCACAGAAACTTTACGGCAGAGAGTTCCTAATTGTTGTTCTAGTTTCCTTACTCCTGCTTCGTGAGTATAGTATTCAATAATCAGTTCGATGGTTGATGCGGGAAGTTGCACCGCCTCCTTGGGCAATCCAGCTTTATCAATTTGTCTCGGTAGTAAGTATTTCTGAGCAATTTTTAGTTTTTCTTGTGAAGAATAACTAGATAGTTCGATAATTTCTAGACGATCTAGCAAAGGTGGAGGAACATGAGATAGATCGTTAGCAGTGCCGATAAAAAGCACTTGGGAAAGATCGAAATCTAAATCTAAATAGAGGTCGCGGAAACTATGATTCTGCTGTGGATCGAGAATTTCTAATAGTACTGAAGCTGGGTCACCACGATAATCCATGCCCACTTTATCCAATTCATCCAGCATAATCACGGGATTTTTTACTTCTGCCCGATGTAAAGCTTGGACAATACGACCAGGCATTGCGCCAATATAGGTACGACGATGACCGCGCAATTCTGCTTCATCTCTTAATCCACCTAAACTAATGCGCTCGAATGGTCTGCCCAAAGTACGGGCGATCGATTGCCCTAGACTGGTTTTACCTACTCCTGGAGGACCAGCAAAACAAAGGACTGTACCGACGGTGTAAGATTTGGGGATGGGATGGTCTAATGCTGATGATAACTGCTGTTGGGCTATTTTTTTGAGTTTAAAAGTAGCTAAATGCTCGATAATCCTTGCTTTGATTTTGTCCAAACCATAGTGGTCTTCATCTAAGATAATTCTGGCATTATCTAAATCGAGATTATCTTCTACCTGACGATTCCAAGGCATTTCTAACAGCCAGTCCAGATAGGTACGAATGACACCTCCTTCTGCTGACGCGCTAGTAACTCGCTCCAGACGTTTTAATTCTCTTGTTACCTGTTTTTCTACTACCTCTGGTAAGTTTGCTGCTTCTAAGCGCGATCGCAATTCCTCAATTTCTGCTCGCTCAGGGTCTGTTTCTCCTAATTGTTCCTGAATTTTTTTGAGTTGTTGGCGTAAAAAGAATTCTTTCTGTTGTTGGTCGATCTCTTTTTTTGTCTCTCCTAAAATTTCTCCTTGTAGCTTTTGAACTTCAATTTCTTTTTGTAAATCGCTCAGGATTTGACGCAACAGTTTTTCTAGATTTTCTTCCTCTAAAACTTTTTGGGTAGTGGTGACATCTTGTTGCAGTAAGACAGAGGTTTGATAAGCTAGCTGGGCTGGTTCTTTAGTGTTTAATAAAACCCCTAATAACTCTTCAGGAAATCGCGGATTTATTTCTGCTGCTTCTGTCCAAAGAGACTTAATTGCTTGAGTCAAGGCTTCGAGAGTTTGTTCATCTGTTCCTTGGAGCGACGCTTCTTTTTCGTTAAGGGCGGGCAGTCGTTTAAATTTAACTGCGTAGGTCGGATGAGTTTGTACCAATTCTCTAATCTCTACTCTTTCTAAACCTTCAACAATTAGTTGAATTAGACCTCCAGGTAAGCGGGTCATCTTATGAATCACTGCCAGAGTTGCGATCGGATAAATTTCTTTAAAGCTTTCAATTTCAGGAGATGAAGATTTTTGAGCCTCACTAGAATCAGAGGTGATTTGTGCTATCTCTAATTGTCCTAATCTTTGTGCAGCTTGGGGACGAATTGCAGTTACGATCAGTTGCTTATTTTCCGTTAGCATAGTGGACTCCACCACTGCTACAGAGCGGGTTTTTCCTGCAACCACAGGGATCGTGATTCTAGGAAACAAAACAACATTGCGAAGGGGAAGTAATAAACTTGTTTCTAGTTTGTTTTGTTTGCTAAAAAATAGAGAACCAGCATAGACCATATAACCTCCTCTTGCAAGTCAATTATCAACAGTTTTTGGCTGTTGAGGAAATTCGGTAAAATCTATTTTCTCTCCTCAAAATTTAGACTAAAAATTTGAGGATGTTGTGAAGAGTTTGCTTACAGTTCATTTCAAGCAACATTTATTATGACAAATCTAATCTTCTTTCCACTCCTCTTGAGCTAAAAGATCGCAGATATGATCTCTTAATAGATAGTCATTTTTTTCTAATTCACAGGCAACACAAATCCATTCTCTTGGAGGAATGAATTCACAAAGAATACAAATTCGTTGCTGGCGATCGATAATTCCTCTTTCAACTAAATGACGAACTTCTTGCTTGATTTCATCAATTGAATAATCAACTGTGGCAATCATTATTCACCTCATTAGATAATTCTCTCCCACTTCCAAGATAAAAAATAAGCTTGAAGAACTTGTGAAGATTGTTAATTGTTAGTAGGAGCGAAGGGCTATTCGCCCTTACAGTGGTTATTTGTTAGTGATTAGTTGTTAGCTATGGATAATATTTTGGCAGCAATAGATTTTTCCCCTATTACTCCTACGGTTGTAGATAAGGCAGCAGAAATAGCAAGGTGTTTTGCTAGTAAACTGTGGTTAATACATATTGCTGCTCCCGAGCCTGATTTTGTTGGTTATGGTACAGGACCACAATCTAAACGTGACTGGAGAGCCAAAACGCTTAGAGAGGAACATCGATACATCCAAGATAAAGCCTTGGAATTGGAACAAAGTGGTATTGATGTCACTCCTCTGTTAGTTCAAGGGATGACAGTTGAAACTATTCTCCAAGAAGCATCTAAGCTTAAAACAGATATGATTGTGATCGGTTCTCATGGTCATGGTGCTTTCTATAAAGCATTGGTAGGCAGTGTGAGCGCAGGTATTATCCGCAAAGCATCTTGTCCAGTATTAGTCGTACCGGCAAAAACTAAAAGTTAAATCCAAACACACCTTTAAAAATTAGACATTTCCTGAATCTCTTTCGGTTTTACCCATAGCTCCTTAGTTTGTGTTTCTCTGCGTATCTTAATTTTAAGTGGTTGACCAATTTGACTTTGATCTATCAAATCTTGTAGTCGATCGCTACTGATAATAGTAGTCCCCTCAATTTCGGTAATGACATCGCCACGACGCAAGCCAGCAACAGCAGCAGGACTATTAGGAAGAACCCTCACTACTAAAACACCTTTAATTTCCGAGAGAAATATATCTATACTTTGTTCTTGATTAATTTTTTGTGCAAGTTCTGGTGTCAGAGTAAGCATTTGAATACCAATGTAAGGATGAGATATTTTTTCTCCTCTGGCTAATCTTGCTTGAATCGCTTTGGCTTTATCAATCGGAATAGCAAAACCGATCCCTTCTGCCCCAGCCCGAATTGCCGTATTGATGCCAATTACTTCACCTTTTTCGTTTAGCAAAGGACCTCCAGAATTACCAGGATTGATGGCAGCATCAGTTTGGATAAAGTCGAGACGCAGATCTCGAATGCCGACTTGCGCACTAGAACGGTTGAGAGTGCTAATAATGCCTAGGGTAACTGTGTTATCTAATCCTAAAGGATTACCCACAGCAATCGCCCAATCTCCTACCTCTAACTCACTAGAATTACCCAATGGTGCTATGGGTAGATTTTTTCCCTCAATTTTGACCACGGCTAAATCAGAAAGGCGATCGATGCCTCTTACTTCCCCTTCAAAGGTTCGTCCATCTCGCAAGCTTACCCTTACCCTATCTGCACCAATGACTACATGAGCATTAGTCAGAATAATTCCCTGGCGATCGATAATAAATCCTGAACCTTGACCCCGTTGATAATATTCTCGTGGTAGTTGGGGAAACATCTCATCACCAAAAAACTCACGCAGCCAGGGATTATCAAACAGAGGATCGGGAAAACTTCTGGTAATAGTGCGTTCGGTATCAATACGAACTACCGATGCACCAACATGCTTGACAGCAGCAACTACAAAATTATGAGAAGTATTAGCAGATAGAGAAATATTAGGCTCAGTTACGATATCTGAGTCAGGTAATGAAAGTAATGGAGATAATATTTGCGGAAAAGATCGCAAGCCAGTTAAAGTTACCACAAAAGTTAAAACTACTGCCAGAGTATGAGTACAAAATTGACTTAGGGGGTTAAGATTTTTGGGAGTAGATGACATATTTGTATCCCCAACAATGATGATTTAAAGTTCTAACTGTTGTTTTCAAGATTTTATGTGCGATCGACAAAAATCATTTGAGTAAGCAATAAAGCAAATAATATGAAATACAAAAAAGAATGATACAAATCGCTACTCATTACTCATTACTCATTACTCATTACTCATCTCAACCATCAAGCATTTGTAGCAGGCATTAAAGTATTTCATATAACCCCCACAGAAAGATAAATCATCTAAAAACCTACAATTTATAACCAATCTGACGCAGCAGGTTTTGACGTGCTTTAATATCTTCTTCGGTTTCTACTCCTTTAGGTGAATACCCATCTACAATGCCGAGAATACCTCGTCCCTGTTTAGTTTCGACGATAATTACTTCTACAGGGTTAGCCGTCGCACAATAAATATGGCAAACTTCTGGACATTGCTTGATGGCATTGAGAAAATTAATAGGATAGGCTTCTTTGAGCAAGATAATAAAACTATGTCCTGCACCAAGTGCTTTAGCATTATCGATCGCTTTTTCCTGAAGATTTGAGTCATTACCCACTACACGAATTAAACATTCCCCTGAAGCTTCGCAAAAGGCAATGCCAAACCTTACCTGGGATGACGTTCCCACCATAACCTCGTAGAGGTCTTCTACCGTTTTAATAAAGTGGGTTTGACCAAGAATTAGATTTGCTCCTTCAGGAATGTCTATTGATACTGATTTAAATTCCACCAGTTTCTCTCCTTACTAACTATTCGTGGTGAATTGCATCGATCGGTTCTTGGGAGTTACGAGGATTGCTATAAGTAGGTTTATGTTTTAGCCAGTCGTCCACTGACCAAACATCCCAAGGATACAGTATGTAAAGAGCAATAAATCCTGCTAAGACAGGTATACCAGCTAAAAACAGATGATTGGCAGATTGACCAGAAGCCAAACCCCAAGGGTCTAATAGCTGTTGCCAGGTAGAAATAAAAGTTATGCCATTAATACCTAAGGCAATACCATAGGTAAGAGGGCGCAGAAAGCCAACGATTAAAGCGATCGCTAGTAAAGTTTGTAAAATCGCTAGAATAGTTACGATCGCCCCAGATATTGGTATCTTATAAAAATTAGCCCAAATTTGTTCAGTTGTTTCGGGAAGAATAAATTTTTCTAATGCCCAAAGTAAGAGAAATAGTCCCAAGGATAATCTTAAAATCAGTAGGGACATAGAAAGACGTTTTTTAAAACGGGTTGGAAATTCTACAGTCATGATCGATATCCTCCTTGATGATAATAGACTTCTTGCATAAGTCTCCCCTGTCTTACTCTTCTCTTGAATTTATTTATGCAAGAGATGCCATGAAAAGCGCGTTCACAACCCAGGTATGAAAATAATTCATTCTGAACTTCAGCAACTCCTGTAACTCCTGAACTTCTATTTTCAAGACAGGTCTAATTGAGTTTTATCTCCTCACACCATCAACTTCATTGACCTTAGGCTTCGCCACAATTATAGGGACAAGGAAATGTCTTGCCCCTAAAACTAACTACTAAATACTAACCAAACTGACATTCACTGGTTCACCACCCGCCAGAATTAAAGGGAAATGATGAGCATTAGGAGAATGCATGGCTTGAATACCTAAATTAGCTCGATTGAGTAAATCAGCCTCGCTGTAAATTACATGCCCTTGGCTATCTAAAATCGATTGATTAAAGTTAAACCCATTGAGGTTAAATGCCATCATGCTAATTCCTGCTGCTGCACACCAGATACCAATAGTCGGTAAGGCTACTAAAAGGAAATGAAAAGCTCTATGATTGCTACTAGCAAACCAAGGAACAAGTAACCGACCCAAGAATCCATAGTGTCCTGCCAAGTAGTTATAAGTAAACTGCTCTTGACCAAATTTGTAGCCTTTATCAGCTGATTCAATTTCAGTGGTTTGGCGAATTAGGGTTGAAGTCACCAAAGAACCGTGTAAAGCAGCTAGTAATGCACCCCCAAATACTCCAGCTACTCCCAGCATATGTAAGGGATTCATTAAAATATTATGGTGTGCTTGAAACGCCAGCATAAAGTGAAAAGTTCCCGCAATTCCCAAAGGCAATCCTTCCGAAAAACTTCCTTGCCCGATGGGATAAACTAGCAAGACCGCCGTTGCTGCTGCCACTGGTGCAGAAAAAGCTACAGCAATCCAAGGACGCAGACCTTCACGATAACTTAGTTCCCATTGTCTGCCTAAATAACACCAAATACCAATGAGAAAGTGGAAAATAATCAATTGATAAGCTCCACCATTGTAAAGCCATTCCTCTAAGGAAGCTGCTTCCCAGATAGGATAAAAGTGCAGTCCGATCGCAGCAGAAGTAGGTACAACGGCAGCAGTAATCATATTGTTACCACCTAACAAAGAACCGATAACTGGTGCGCGAATGCCATCGACATCAACGGCAGGTGCAGCGATAAAAGCAAGGATAAAGCAAATAGTTGCTACTAAAAGAGCGGGAATCATCAAAACACCAAACCAACCAATATAGATGCGATTGTTGGTGCTAGTAATCCAACGACAAAATTTCTCCCAAATCTCAAGAAAATTTAGTTCAGAACGTCTTCTAACAAAAGTATTCATGATTATATTCTCCGTATTAATCTTTCTCGAATACGGGTAAGCCAGTAGTTTACACTTAACTACTGCAAGGGTTTATAGTGATGTGCTCCTGCTAATTGTCTTCCAGCTTAACTTTGACAACTTTTTTGGGTGCTTCTTCAACTTTCGGCAAAGTCAAAGTTAAAATGCCTTGTTTAAACTCTGATGTGATTTGGTCAGTTTTAATCGGCATGGGCAAAGGAACAACTCTTTCAAACTTGCCGTAGTGAAATTCAGAGCGGAAATAGTTTTTATCTTTGTCTTCGGTAGTTTCTTCTTCTTTGTGTTCTCCCGAAATAGTGACTCGATCTTCTCTAACTTCTACTTCAAGATCTTTGGCATCAATACCTGGAATTTCAGCTTTTAGAATCAGTTTTTTATCAGTTTCTTTGATTTCGACGGCAGGAGCCCACATACCGCCCATACTATGTAGTCCTAACCAATCGTGATCGCCAACAGAAAGCATATCTTCAAACAGACGATCCATTTGTTTTCTAATAGTGCTTAGTTCTTGAAATGGTTGCCATCTACTGAGTGTCATACTTAACCTCCATTTTTGTAGATTTTTTGCTAGTTTGAGGTTTCACTTATAGGCTAGAAAAATATTTTGAGGATGTTGTGAAGAGGATAGTTCCTAATAGACCTCTTGCATAAGTCTACAAAACCCTGGTTAAGTTAAGGCAGAAGGCAGAAGGCAGAAGGCAGAAGGCATTAATTTTGATTTTGAATTTATTTTTGCAAGAAGTCTAATTTTATTCCTGAAACAGTCAGTCGCTTCATCACGGGATTCATACTAAGTCCTCACAAAACATTAGAAGACATCGATCAAGAGTAGTTTTGGGAAGAAGGAAAGGGAATAATTTACGTATTGCTTTAATCTACCTTGGAATATGCTAAATCTCTAATCAATACTGTTCTTGAGCCAATATATTGAGCCAGAATTTTACTCTCATCTGAACTGAGAGAAAATACTCGCTCTACTTCATCAATCAATTGTTGAATTAATTCGCAGTCGGAAAGCTTTAAAAGACTGTAAGGATTTGATGTCTCTACCAAACTCCAGAACACACGGATAATTTTTGTTTCTAAATCCATAACAGAAACCTAAAACGATATACATATCATATGTTTAAATCTTAAGAAAATCTTAAAAAAATAAAAATATTGATATTTTTATGAATCAGGGTCGATGTCATCTGCCTGGGGATAGAGTTTTGTACTTTATGACCTAAAAGTTACTACCCCCTCAACGAAGTAGCAGGTAGTAGTTCATATTAAGAGTCAATAAGTTTTTCGGGATCGTCTTTCCAGACTAGATAAGAGTAATAAAGCAAAACAATGGTAGTTACGATCATGCTTACGACCAAAAAAATTAAGAGTGCCGAACTGGATACTAAACCTGAAATAATGAACCCAATACCATGAATAACAAAAAGCCGACTTCCTAAGCGATGGGTTTTGTACCAAGAAAGCTCGCTGGTTAATGTCCAGGGTGTACGAATACCAAAGAAAAAAGTGCTGCGAGTTTTACTCATGAAGTTGCCGACTACAATTAGCACAATACCTAGAGAAAGATAGATAATCATGTTTATATCGACACTCATTTCTAAAGCTATTGCAGTCATCGCAACGTGAATAATTGCCAAAAAAGCGATGGTTGTGACTAAAGTTGCAGAGTAAGCTTGTTGAGAAAGTTGGAGATGACGAGCTCTCGGTTCGACTAGAGGTATAATTATATACAAAACTGTGAGGATAACTGCAATAATTGGAATAAATAACAGCCCCATCGCTTTTCCCCCATAGCTAGTTGGATTCCCATTAAGATCGAAACGAATTGGGATTTGACTACCTTCAGGAAGCTGATTCCAGGCATAAGCAGACACAATAAACATACCTGTGACAATCACAAGTATTAAAATTGAAGTCGATCTAAGTTTCATAATATTTCCCCAAATCATTACTGCTGGTTTTTTCTGGATAGGCTAATTGATTTGATTGCGGAGATAGTTTAAATGCACTCATCAGTGATAGGAGTGCTTCTTCCAAAACAGAAAGATTGAGATGGTAAGTTATGGTCGTACCATTTTTATCTGCATGAATCAAATTGGCATTTTTAAGAACTACAAAATGACGTGAGAGAGTTGATTTAGCTAAATTAAAATGTGTCGCTAATTCTCCTGCTGTCAAATCGCGATCGCGCAGTAGTTCTAAAATTCGACGACGGGTTGGATCTGATAGTGCTTTATAGATTTCATTACTCATATTTTTATATTTCGCCAAATAACGAAATAATTGATATATCAATTATATACTTGCTGTGAGAATTTTATGCCATAGAAAATTTCAGCATCGTTTTAAGTTGTTAGTTCTTGTTCGGTAAACTCCCTTATTGCCACACTAGAAGCAACTTGCCAAGCTCGATCGACGTATTGGGGAATAATTTGTTTAACTGAAAAGTCAGGAAAAGTTTGACTTGTTTCAGTTTCTATATAGCGATCGCCCCTAAACAAATATATATGCAATACCCCTGTTTTATAAATCCAAACTTCGGGGATAGCTAGGGAAATGTAATCTTCAATTTTGGTAAAAGAGGTAACATCAATTTCGATCGCTAAATCTGGCGGTGGATCTATACTTAAATCTAGTCGCCTTTTGCCTAAAATTGCCTGATAATTTTGAATATAGAAACAAGCATCTGGTTCTAAACCCGATTTTTTGGCATATCTAAGGGTAATAGGATGAAAATCTTCCCAATCACGCTCTTGATAACGTAACAAAGCTTTAACTAGATCGACAATAACGGCGATCTCTTTTCCATGTTCGGGTAGAGGACTCATAATAAAAATATAATCATCTCGGAAACGAATACGGGTAGCAGCGCGATCGCCTAATTGTGCTAAAAGTATTTCGTAATCGGATAATGTTCCAGGAAAATGTAGTAGTGTTCCTGGGGGAAGATCAATTTTTTCTGGAGTGATAGTAGGCAGCATAGGTTTTAATCTTAAGATAGAGCGAGTGCCTCTCATTGTAAAAATTTTAATCTGTTTTCAGCTATTAGTTATTAGCTTTTAGCTTTCAGTTACAGAGAGATCCGCGATAAATAACAACTGTACGGGTCAACGGCTGTTGACCCCTATCCACTAACAACTAACAATTAATGACCAATAACCTATATCAACAAATTCAAGAATTCTATGACGCTTCGAGTGGACTATGGGAAAAAACTTGGGGCGAACATATGCACCATGGTTACTATGGTAGGGCTGGTAACTATAAAATAGAGCGTCGTCAGGCACAAATTGACTTAATTGAAGAATTGTTACTCTGGGCAGGCTATCAGAATAAAAAAAACACTCCCAAAAATATTATTGATGTGGGTTGTGGTATTGGTGGGAGTACTCTTTATTTAGCTGAGAAGTTTGGTGCGAGTGCAACAGGAATCACATTATCTCCTGTCCAGGCATCTAGGGCAACAGAAAGAGCGATCGAAGTCAATTTAGCAGACAAAGTACAATTTCAGGTTGCTAATGCTTTAGAGATGCCGTTTGCTGATAATAGCTTTGATTTAGTTTGGTCTTTAGAAAGTGGGGAACATATGCCCGATAAGACTAAATTTTTACAAGAATGTTATCGAGTGCTGCAACCAGGAGGAAAGATGATTTTCGCAACTTGGTGTCATCGTGAAACTAATTCCTTAGCAGGAGAATTAACCAGCGATGAGGTTAAACATATGCAAGAAATCTATCGAGTGTATTGCTTACCCTATGTTATTTCTCTATCTGAGTATAGATCGATCGCTCTTGAGTGTGGTTTCCAGAATTTACGCTCTGATGATTGGTCAACAGCCGTCGCACCTTTTTGGGATGTGGTTATAGATTCGGCATTTAACCCTCAAGTAATGATCGGACTATTCCAAGCAGGTTGGCAAACTATACAAGGAGCATTGTCTCTAAGTTTAATGAGTCGAGGCTACAACAGAGGCTTAATTCGTTTTGGCTTGATTTGCGCCACTAAATTATAAGCTGTTTGTGTGGGGAGGAATGGAGAGGCAGAGGAAGCGGAGGAGCAGAGGAGCGGAGGGGCAAGGGAAAAGCAATTAGCAAAACCCTCCTTAATCATATTTTTCACACATTTGTGATCTAATAATGTTGCCGATCGAGTACAACTAAGATAATTTCTTTCTTGAGTTAAAATTCAAGATGATTTTTCCTCCCTCGGTTTAGACCATAACATCCCAATGACAAACAATACTGGCAGCAGCTATTCTGAAAAAGTCGAATCTTCTCTTGATCGAGAGTTATCCTCAGAACAATGGCATTCAAAAAGTGAACCTAATGCTCAGACAGAGGAATTATTAAATACAGTATTTTCCTTATCCCCCTTTTATAACGGATTTTTTTGGGGAGGGATATTTGCCCTCACATCAGTAGTTTCAGCAATTGCGGGAGCAAGTCTTACCCATTTTCAATCCATATCTGAGACTATGACTAACTTACTAGCTGAGTACAACTTGGGTAATTCTTCTGTACTATCTGCCTCAACTCAATCTTCTCCTATCCCTAGTCTTATTGAGCCAGTTAATTTGTTAATTGTCGGTATCCAAGAAAGCGATAATTCACCCCCAGAAATTGATTCTACTTTTACATATCAAGATACTGCGGTTTTATTATTTAGATTTCAACCTCAAAATAATTTTGTCAGTATTACAACTATTCCTCAAGATAGTAAGGTAGAAATTCCTGGTTTGGGTTTAGGTACTATTCAACAAGCCCATAGTTATGGAGGGATAGAAATGGTGTCTCAAGTAGTTAGCAAAACTTTAGACGATGTAGAGATCGATCGCTATATTCAAGCTACTCCCACAACTTTGTTAAAGTTAATTGATTTATTGGGTGGGGTTGAAGTATTTGTTTCTCCAGAGTCTTTAGATAATCAAAACAAACAAAAACTGAAAATTACTTCGGGTTGGCAAAATCTGGATGGCAAACAAGTAGTAGAATTTATTCTGCAAGATAATCAAGATAATAGAAGCGATCGAATTCGACAGCAGCAAATATTAATAGAAGCTCTTCGTCAACGTTTGCATAATCCTAGTTTTGCCGATAATTTAACTCAAACAGTTCAAACACTCCAAAACTATTTAGATACAGACCTTACCTTGTCTGAGATTGAATCTTTACTCGGTTTTCTACATCAACTAGAACGAGATGAAGTAATTATTAATCTTATTCCTAACTACAATCGTCAGCCGAAATCTGCCCAAGATAATTTTATTATTTCTAGTCCTAAAAGCGATCGCTCTAGTAACAATAAACAGTATGCTTATAGTGGTCATTCTTGGCACAATATCCCTATTTCGATCCAAAACACTACCGATGATCCTGAGTTATCTTTACAAGTTTTAGAATATTTAATTAGTAAAGGTTTCTATAACGTTTACCTCAATAAATATGGTAATCTGCAATTAAACCAAACTGAGATTGTTGCTCAGTCAAAAGACTTAAGTGCAGCAAATTATGTACAACAGATTTTAAATATAGGTAAAGTAGAAATTTCTGACCTGAAAGATAATGATTCTGAATTAACTATTCGTCTTGGTAAAGATGCTAAATTTATTTTTTTAGATGACGATTATGTTAGATAGTTATAGTAGTTCAGAATATGGTAGTTCATTAGTTGCAGAATAAAGTTTTACACCAAGTACTGAACTCCTGAACTCCTGAACTCCTGAACTCCTAAACTTCCGAATCTCCAACCAGGTAAAATGATTTCTCGATCTCTAAGACGTTTATTTATTTTAATTACTGTTATTTCTTTAGCACTATTTGGAGTATTATTATCTGCTACTCCGGCGATCGCGACAGAGAGTTCAGTTAACTATACTTACAGTGAAATACACGATGAAGATTTTTCCCATAAAGATTTAGCTGGTGCAGTTTTTGCTGCTGCCGATGCCAGAGGAGCAAACTTTGCCGAATCAGATTTGAGCCATTCTATTCTCACTAAAGCTATTTTTTTAGATGCTAATTTAACTGGAGTAGATTTGACAGGCTCTTTAATGGATCGGGTTAATTTAAACAATGCTAATCTGACTAATGCTATTCTTCGCGAAATAGTTGCTACCAGTACTACTTTTGCTGATGCCAAGATTACTGGGGCTGATTTTTCTGATGCGATTCTCGATCGCTATCAAGCCTATCTATTATGCAAAAGAGCCGATGGTACTAATCCTACTACTGGTGTTTCGACTAGAGAAAGTTTGGGTTGTAGATAATTTAAAATAGTTATTAGCTATTAGCTTTTAGCTCTTAGTTCTCAATCTGGGTAAAATTAAAACGAACGACCCCCTAAAGGGTTCAGCAGTTGCTTCAAGTCGGGGAACCCGCCCTTCGGGTTCAACAGTTTGCTCAAGTCGGGAAACCCTTTCAGCATTTGCTCATGGGGGAAACCCCCAAGACCGCAATGCTTCACCACCGCAACTGTTTCACAAGACCGCGCTGCTTCACCGCGTCGGCGTAAGCGGTCGGAACCCGCGTCGACGAAAGGCGCAAGGGAACGCCGACCGAGCAAGGGAATGCGCGAGGTATAAACTAAAAACATTTTATTTCTCCCCCATCTTTGCTATCTCCCTTATCTCCCCCATCTTCCTCCTGTTTTAAACTTAATTAAGCATACCTACTTATTTAGGAGCAAACCAATGGTATTAACCCCCTCAACTATGTTACCTTTGGGTACGAAAGCACCCGATTTTCAACTACCAGATGTAGTCACTGGTGAAACTATTTCTTTAGCTACTTTCGAGCAGAAAAATGCGTTATTGGTGATGTTTATTTGTCGCCATTGTCCTTTTGTTAAACATGTACAAAAAGAATTAGCCAATATTGGTCAAGATTATTGCGATCGCTCTTTGGGAATAGTAGCTATTAGTGCTAATGATGTAGTTAAATATCCTGATGATTCTGCTGATAATCTCAAAATCATGGCACAAGAATTAGGGTTTAATTTTCCTCTTTGTTATGATGAAACTCAGTCAGTAGCAAAAGCTTACACCGCAGCTTGTACTCCAGATTTTTTCTTATTTAATCAAGCTCAAGAGTTAGTATATCGTGGTCAACTAGATGCCAGTCGTCCTAGTAATGATATACCAGTAACAGGGAAAGATTTACGTTCGGCGATCGAGGCAATTTTAGCAGAGCGAGAAATTGATTTTGAGCAAAAACCCAGTATTGGTTGCAATATAAAATGGATACCAGGCAAAGAGCCAGCATATTTCGGTTAGCTCTATAACTTGTTACTCGTCCTCAGCAACACGACTTAAGGTTCTCTCTCCTATCACTGCATATCTTGGGTAATCGACTAATCCTATATCTAGAAATACTACTCCAAAAAGTATTGCCCATCCTTTAGCACGTTGTATTGTGGCATTAGAAACATTGCCATATTCGGCGAGCGCTTGTTGCCGTGCATTGCGATTCGAGAAGAGCATCCAGATAGAAGCCAGATCTGTGGCAATATCCCCTGAAGTAAGATCGCCCCAATCAATGATACCGGCGATCGCACCATTCTTAACCAGAATATTGCGTGGGTGAAGATCGCCATGTAACCATGTATCTTGAACATCGATCGGTGTGTTCAAAGCTTTATGCCAAGTGTTTCTAATCTTTTGAGCGATCGGATTAGTTTTTCTCTCAAGTCTTTGCATCCGTTCTTCAACAGGCACTGCTCTTTGATGCAAAGGTACGCCACGAAATGGGTTTTGGGGTGCATCAGAGGGTGCAGATATATGCAATGAGCGCAAGAATGAGGCAAAAAGCTGCACCTGATTGAGATGGGGTTCTTCTCGATCGGCAGTTACACCATCTAGCCAGGGTAGAATACTCCATCGCCAAGGATAATTTTGTGCTGGTAAACCAATTCTATAAGGAGTTGGAATAGTAATAGGAAGACGATCTGCTATTAGAGGCAGCCAGATTTGCTCATTTTCTATTAGTGTAGCTGCTACTTGGCGACGGGGGAGTCTTACAGACAATTTGTCCCCCAGTCGAAACATAGCATTATCCCAACCAGCATCAACAAGATTAATGGGCAAGTGCCTTAGATCTGGATGTTGTTCTGTCAACAAACTGTAGACAAGGGATACATCTATTTCGAGTTCAGATAGAGGAGTTCCTGTTAAACTCGATTTTTCATTTGAACCCATATTTACGTCCTTAATATTTTTTGGGATAAGAAATGATTATTATTACTTAAACCGCGTCCATATAGAGAACTGGAGTTTTTTAAAGAAGCAATTTTTATTTCCTACTCCCGACTCCCGACTCCCTAAAAAAGTTATCTAAAAAACTACTGGTTTCAAA
>JAAUYI010066753.1_pt1 | contig 20911 bp, 14 predicted proteins | sample 7278041 | NCBI WGS metagenome assembly JAAUYI01 (sample SAMN14350216, study PRJNA611818) | marine sediment metagenome | isolation source: surface marine sediment (0.6m) | place: French Polynesia: Moorea | collected 2018-08
GTTTTTTTAACCTGAAAATCACCAGAACCGCTTGCTATATTTCCGTTAGGTTCTATGTGACCATAAACTTGCTTGATAGCCATTGTTTATTCCTGATTCATTTAATACACACGCAGGTTAAAACAAACATAAAGAACATCCAAGGTTCCTTCATATAATTTCATACCGTGGGAACCTACAATAATTTGATTTTTACTTTATATAATGTTTGCGACACATACATTCTTTGCAAGGGCACGGCATCTATCAGATTTTGGTGTAAAAAATTATCTTGCTGATGCCGTGCCCCTACTTATGGTATTCATCTATGATTTTTTGATAAATTCACATAATACCAATTCAAATCATGTTTGCGACACATACATTCTTTGTAAGGGCACGGCATCTATCAGATTTTGGTGTAAAAAATTATCTTGCTGATGCCGTGCCCCTACTTATGGTATTCATCTATTCTTTTTTGATAAATTCTAAATTCTAAATTTTCACAACTTTAACTGTGCCACAACTAGTATCCGCACAACCACTGATAAACCCTCCCATATGTTTTATTTGTTGCAAGTATTCCAAAGCCTCGATGGAAATAGCTTCTCCCGGCATGATTACGGGTATTCCTGGAGGATAGGGACACACAATTTCTGCACAAATGCGATTGCCAAGAGTCTTATGCTCCAGAGGTAAGGCTTCTGTATGGGCAAAAAATGCTTCCCGTGGCAGCATTAACATGGAATTACTAATATGTGTAAAATCATGCCAAGCTGACTGAGATAACTTGATTTGGCTGTGGTTCAATGGTTGACGATATTCTTGAGCCAAGATACTGAAAGCTTGGACTAAATACTCAATGTCTTCTTGGGTATTACCCAAACTAATAATAAAGGTAAGATTGTGCAGGGATGCAAGTTCGCAGGTAACGCCTAGTTGTTCATCCAGAATCTCCTCTGCCGCAAAACCTGTTAAACCTAACTCAGAAACCGTCACAGTTAACCGAGTTTGATCTAAAGCCACGAAACCAGGGGATAATAAACTTGGTGCTTCTAACACCGATAATCCCGGAATCTGACTAATTCTATGTCTGGCTTGCTGGGCTAATTGCAATGTGCGAGACATTAATTCTTCCCCACAAATAGCCATTTGCTGACGTGCAGCATCTAAGGAAGCTAACAATAAATAACTGGGACTGGTGGATTGTAATAATTGTAAAGCTTTATGTACCCGGTCTTGGTTGATTCTCTCACCTTGGATATGTAACATAGATGCCTGAGTCATGGCACCTAATACCTTATGGGTAGACTGGATACTTAAATCTGCTCCTGCTGCTAAAGCTGTGGTGGGGAGTTGTTGATGAAAAGCGAAGTGTGCGCCGTGTGCCTCGTCTACCAACAGGGGTATATTATATTTATGGGTAATGGTAGCGATCGCATTTACATCTCCACAGACTCCATAATAGGTGGGGTATACCATCATCACCGCTTTGGCATCGGGATGTATTTCTAATGCTGCTGCTACCCCCTGGGGTGTAATACTATGGGCAATATCTAAAACTGGATCGTATTCTGGATTAATAAAGATGGGGATGGCACCGGAGAGAATTAAACCGGAAATTGCCGCAGAATGCACATTACGGGGCAAAATAATTTTATCCCCACTGCCACAGGTTGCCAAAATTGCCGCCTCCACTCCACAGGTGGAACCATTGACTAAAAACCATGTATGTGCTGCACCAAAGGTTTGTGCTGCTAGTACCTGTGCTTCATGAATTACCCCTGTGGGTGCAAATAGATTATCTAACGCCGTCAACTCAGTTAAATCGGCGCGAAATACATCTTCACCAAAATAGGCAGTTAATTTAGGGGAAATTCCTTTTCCTAACTTGTGTCCAGGGGTGTAAAAAGGAGTATGGGGTTTATTGGCACAATCCCAAAGGGTATCTAATAGAGGGGTGTTGGTGGGGGAGAATTCCGAATTGCAGTTTAATGCCATGGGGATAATAATAAGATCGAGGTTCATGGTGCAAGTAACGGTACACCAAAAAAAGAGGGAAAACAAAAAGCTCTCATGTTAGGTTAGTCCCTTAGTGGTTTGTCAACCTTGTTTATACGGACACAATTCAGATTGTCCAATCAATCTACAATCTAAAATCTAAAATCCAAAATGTTAAGAGCTGGTATTGTCGGACTTCCCAACGTCGGAAAATCTACTTTATTCAATGCTTTGGTGGCTAATGCCAAAGCGGAAGCTGCGAACTTCCCTTTTTGCACCATTGAGCCGAATGTCGGTGTCGTTTCAGTACCAGATAAACGGTTAGATGTATTATCAAAGATTTCCGCATCTAAACAAGTGGTTCCCGCGCGGGTGGAATTTGTGGATATTGCGGGGTTAGTCAAAGGTGCGAGTAAAGGGGAAGGTTTAGGTAATCAATTTTTATCTAATATCCGGGAAGTGGATGCGATCGTTCATGTAGTAAGATGTTTTGAGAATGATGATATTATTCACGTTGCTGGTTCGGTAGACCCAGCGAGGGATATTGAAACTATTAATTTAGAGTTAATTTTAGCAGATTTAGGACAAGTTGAAAAACGCATAGAACGCACTCGTAAACAAGCTCGTGCTAACAAAGAAGCCCAGGCTGAATTGACTGTTTTGGAAAAATTGGCGGCGGCTTTAAATGAGGGTAAATCGGTACGTCAAATAGATTTAAGTGAAGAAGAATTTGAGGTAATTAAGCATTTGGGAATGTTGACTGCTAAACCCATTATTTATGCAGCTAATGTGTCTGAAGATGACTTAGCCACTGGTAATGAATTTGTGGAACAAGTCAGGGGAGTGGCGGCAAAAGATGATGCTCAAGTTGTGGTTATCTCTGCCCAAGTAGAAGCAGAATTAATTGAATTACCAGAAGAAGATAGGGCGGATTTTCTCGAATCTTTAGGGGTAGAAGAAGGTGGTTTAAAATCCTTAATTCGTGCTACTTATACCCTGTTAGGTTTGCGGACATATTTTACTTCTGGGGAGAAAGAAACCCGTGCTTGGACAATTAAAGCTGGGATGTCAGCGCCCCAAGCCGCAGGGGTAATTCACACTGATTTTGAGCGGGGATTTATTCGGGCAGAAACCGTTAGTTATGATGATTTAGTTACGTCTGGTTCTCTGGGCGCTGCGAAGGAAAAAGGTTTAGTTCGTAGTGAAGGGAAGGAGTATGTTGTCAAGGAAGGGGATGTGATGTTGTTCCGTTTTAATGTGTAATTTCCCAGAGTAAGTTTACGAGAAACAAGATCCCCGACTTCTAGAAGAAGTCGGGGATCTGTTACAGCGCGATCGCTCGAATGCGTTAAAATTTCTGAATAAGGAGTTGCTTACGCTATTCCAGAAACCGGGTTTCTGTAACCTGGAAATCGAGAATTGGGTGATGTAACCACAACAAACTCGGTTTCTCATCGTCACACCAGAGGAGTTGTGAGATTTTCAAAGGCAAATGAGATCGCACCTTCAAAAACTAGGCTAACCTGAAATTGCAGGCATATATCAGTTATAGCACTACGCCTCCGCGGTTAGGAATTTCTAAATCCTGAAACCTTTTGACAGCCTGCTGTTCCCTGTTCCCTATTCCCTGTTCCCTAGCACGTAGTGCTATATTTCTATGACAGCTATTACAATCAATCTTGATAATATTATTCAACTTACCAACGACCAATTTTACCAACTTTGCCAAAATAATCCCGACATTAAATTTGAATGTAATAGCAAAGGAGAACTAATAATTGTGCCACCAACAGGAGGGGAAACAGGAAACCGTAACATTGAAATAGGAGCAGATTTCGTAATTTGGAATCGTCAGGCAAAGCTAGGGGTGCTATTCGATTCTTCTACCTGTTTCCAGCTTCCTAACGGAGCAAACCGCTCTCCCGATATCTCCTGGATTAGGAATCAAAGGTGGAATACACTCACCAACGAAGAAAAAGAAAAATTTCCCCCCATCGCCCCCGATTTCGCCCTAGAATTAATGTCACCAACGGACAAACTCAAAGAAACCCAAGCCAAAATGCGGGAATATATGGAAAATGGGGTAAAACTAGGCTGGTTAATTAATCGCAAATTACGTCAAGTTGAAATATATCGCTTGGGAAAACCTGTAGAAATACTCGAAAATCCTCACCAAATATCAGGGGAAGATGTATTACCAGGATTTATCCTAGATTTACAATTTGTTTGGCAATAATCTAGTACCGCTGCGCGGAAGTCAAAAGTCGCGCATTCAAAAGTCAAAAGTATTGTGAACTCTTGCTTTGACGTTTTATAAACCGTTGCTGTATTTCCGTCGACTTGTACTAGTGCAAAAGTTTAACTGGAAAAATTTGAGTCGCCCGGAGGTAAAATCCGGAACTCTTATAGTCTGGCAGACTTGAAGAAAGAAAACCAGTTCTGGTTATTTGGAGCAATTCAACCAGGCAGTTCACGATAATTTCATCTTAGAAGCTCCTGACGGACACCTTCCATCCACTGTGAAGATATTGGGTTTAGGTGGTGGAAATGTAGGATGGCTCGAACACCGATTGAAGATATTTATGTCACGATACTAATTTATCAAAATTTGAACGTAGTAATGAGACTTGTAACGTCACGCACCAATCATTGATTGTGACACGCAGCTTTAGTCCTAGCTTGAAAATAGGGAGTTCGGAGTTCGGAGTAGGGGCGCATTGCGTGCGCCCTTGAGGAATTAGTCACAAAGCATTTTCATGGCTTGGTTGTGAGATTTTCCCGTGGGGGCTAACTTGAAAATAGTTAGAAAGCGCGGAGTAGGGGCGCATTGCGTGCGCCCTTGAGGAGCTAAGAACAAAGCATTTTCATACTTGGTTGTGGGATTTTCCCGTGGGGGACTGACTTGGTAAAAATAACCAATTGGGCACGGCAATAGTGAGATTATTTTACAATCCGAAATATTGTGGATGCCGTGCCCCTACACATAACAAAAGGAGAAAGGTTTTAAGTAAGCTTTTAGAATTGACAAACAACCTCTGAGTCTTTAAGCTAATTAGCTGCTAACAGAGAAATCACCCCACCATACAAAGCAGAAAATTTAATCTCATCAACGGGTGCTTTGCTATTATTCCAAGTACCAACCACACAGTATTTATTACCATTCTTTCCCTGCAACCAGGTTGTCAAATTCAAAACACCAGGTTCAGAACCTCCTTTAAACGCTACCCTTTGCCAATCTTTAGCATCAGCAACCCCAGGATTAATACTCATCAAAGGTAAATCTCCAACCTCTTTCATTAACCCACAAAGCTCCTCGGAGGTAAAAAACCATTCCATATCTAAAGCTTTGGGATTAGTACCAATAAATTGATTCACATCTGGAAGTGGTAATTTATCTATTTCCCCTAATATTTGACGGCGTTGATTTTCGTTCCCTTGACGATAACGTTTGAGAAGTTTGCGGTTTTCATTGGCTTTTAAAACAAATAGTTCGCGGGTAGTAAAGAAGGGACGATTGCGGGGTGTAATTGATTCTATTGCTTCCCTACCCACTAAATCTATTAAAATATCTGTTGCTGTATTATCACTGAGGGATATCATTAAACTTGCTAGGGTTTGTACCGTGAGGGGAGAATTTTCCGGCCAGGTTTGTAATATGCCAGATGGTAAACTTTTCTTATCTTCCCGTAGTGTGACTACTTCCTTCCAAGAATGTTTTCCCGCAGCGATTTGTAATTTCAATACTTTGAGTACGGCTAGTTTAAAAGTAGAACCCACAGCCAGGGGTTCTTTTGTATTCAACGCCGCCTTGACTGAAGAATTTTCTAATACTAACAAACTAACTTTACCAGGCAGAGCTTGGAAATCCTGAACAACTTGCTCTAAACTACTTACTTTTAAACTTGGTGCTTGAAACAGTAATCCAGATATTTGTTGCTTACTATTTAAAACTATCTTAGTTGGTAATGAACCTTGGTCAAAAATTACCAGATAGTCGTTACCATTTTTCTGTACTTTTTGATAGGTTCCTAATTGATTCTTAATATTAGTAATGATAGTTCGTACCTGGGTTATGGGTACTTGTTTTAAAAAGCTGGGTGCAAACCAACTGCTAGAAATTTCTTTACTAGTAAATAACCTCTCTATTGCTGCTTTGGGAGTTATGGATGGCGCTTGATTTGTAATCTGAGCAAGATTATATGGTTGCCCAGTTACTGATGCTAATGCGACATCGGGGAAGAGAAAAGAAACAATAAAAAAAGCGATCGCGATCAGAATGGCGTATAATTTTTGACAAAACATTTATTTAGAATTTAGAATTTAGAATTTAGAAAAAAATACAGGACTAAAACTGGCATAGGTTGGTTTAAGGAACGCAACCCAACATTGTCCAAGGTTTGTTGGGTTTCCCTATCGCTCAACCCAACCTACCATTCTTTGCGTCTTTGCGTGAGATAAATTCATACCTGGATTCAGCAACGCCAAAATTATAGATAATTTTTGACAAAACTCTTTGATAATCGGGTATTTTCCCATTTATTAGCCAGTAGGGTGTGTTACCGCAACGCGTAACGCACCATCCAGTAATCTTGTCGGTGCGGAGTGCTTTTAGCATAACGCACCCCCTTAACCATTGGTTATCTGTGCAGATAGAGTATGTAACAAATCCTCCATTGTATAGGGTTTCAACAAAAACGTTTTGGCACCGGCTTCAATTACTTGTTTACCCTTAGTTGCTAGTCCACTAGTAGCAATAATTTTTACCTGAGGATTCATAGCTTTCAGGGTACGGATAGCTGTTAAACCATCCATATTTGGCATCATCAAATCCATTAACACCACACTAATTTCATGGTAGTATTGGGCATAAAGTGCGATCGCTTCAATGCCATCACTTGCTTGCAGCACTTGATAATTATGCTCTTCGAGGGATACTTTGGTAGTTTGTTGCACTGCTGTTTCGTCATCCACCAGCAAAATTAACTCACCATTACCTCCTGGAAATTTAGTTTCATTTGTTGCTTCAGTTATATTATTTACTACTGCTGGTAAGTACACCTGGAATTGAGTACCTTTGCCTATTTTACTCGTCACATGCACGAAGCCACCGTGGTTTTTGACAATGCCTAGAACCGTGGAAAGTCCTAATCCTGTACCTTGACCTATTTCTTTGGTAGTGAAAAAGGGGTCAAAAACGCGTTCGATAATTTCCGGGTAAATACCTACTCCTGTATCTGAGACAGTGACAACAACATAGTTTCCTACACGGGCATCTAGGTGCATTCGGGCATAGGTTTGGTCAATGTAGCGATTTTCGGCAGATATATTTAAGGTACCGCCATTGGGCATGGCATCACGGGCATTGACTGCCAGATTCATTAACACCTGATGTAGTTGAGTGGGATCGGCTGAAACCATCCAGAGATTCTGGGTAAGAACATCGGTGCAAATTTCAATGGATTTGGGAAATGTCTGTTGGGCAATTTTCCCCACTTCTTTGAGTAAATGTCCTACTTGCAAGGGGATACGTTTCCCTTCTGTACCACGGGCAAAGGTGAGAATTTGTTTGACTAAATCGGCACCGCGCTTGGCACTATTTTCCAGTGTGTTTAACAGTTCTTGGGTACGGTGATCAATATTTGGCAATTTTAACGGTAGCAATTGAGCAATCATCAAAACCGGGGCAAAAACGTTGTTGAGATCATGGGCAATCCCACTTGCTAAAGTTCCTAAGCTTTCCAAGCGTTGGGCGCGGTAAAATTGTTTCTCCAGTTGTTTCTTCTCGGTAATGTCGCTGTTAACTACCAAGATGGATTTGGGTTGGTTGTCTACGTCTCGTACCAGTGTCCAGCGACTAGCAACGGTGATTTTTTTCCCTGTTTTGGTAATTTGCTCTAATTCTCCTTGCCAGAAACCTCTCTCAATGGTACCGTTTAAACCAGCTTCCAGTTGGGACACAGATTCTTTGTAAAACAACTTGTGAGCTAATTTACCCAGGCTCTCTTGTGCTTGCCAACCATACAAACGTTCAGCCCCTTGATTCCAGAAAAGGATGCGGTTGTCTAAATCGCGCACAAAAATGGCATCGGTGGCAATGTCAATTAATGCTGCTTGTTCTACAATCTTTTGTTCTGCCAGTTTACGTTCTGTGATGTCGGTGTAGTGTTCGATGCGGCCACCAGCATACAATCCAGAAGAGATTGGTTCACTCAAATGTTCCAGCCACCTGTCTTGGCGATTCCCATCTGGGAGGACATGGCATTCAAACTTTTCAACATAGGTGTTATTATCATAGGTAGCTATGACTTTGGTGATAAACGATTCTGGTTCCTCGAAGATTTGAGAAATGCGATCGCGAATTAATTGCCTTTTGTCCTTGCCAATAATATCTTCCCGTTTCAACCCAAAGAATTTTTCTAACGCCTGGTTAACCCAAACCACCCGGAAGTCTGCATCCAGAATAAAGATACCCACTGCTGACTTATCTATGACATCGTTGGTGAGGGAAGTGGCTTTTGCCTCACTCTCACGGAGGGCTTCTTCTGTTCGTTTCCGTTCAGTAATGTCAGTGGAAATACCGCAGACGGCGTAGGGCACTCCTTCACCATCGTAGAGGGGAAATTTCAAGGTGATATAGGTGTGCATTCCATCTTTGTGAGGAGCAACCTCTTCTACTTCTAGCAATTGATTTTCTTCCAGCACCTGGCGGTTATTGGCAGCAAAAGCATCGGCAATTTCAGTTGGCCAAAAATCATAGATACTCTTGCCAAGTATATTATCAACATTGGTAGACAAGAGTTCTGCATAGCTGCGATTGACTAAAAGATAGTTGTTTTGTGAGTCAATGACATAGATGACAGCAGGGGAGTGATCTAGAATTCCCTGTAGCCGTTGCTCATGTTCTCGTAGATTTGCTTCCGCTTGTTTGCACTCTCGTAGGGCGGATTGCCGTTCGCTAATATCCCGCAAAATTGATAAATGATGATGGGGTATAAAATTAGCCACCGCTGCAAATTCCGTTTCCCGAACAGTCCCATCTGGACGATGTAAACGCAACTCACCCAACATTTCCCCTTGCTGGATAAATTGCTGCCACATTTCGGCAACATCCACCTCCGGAGCGGCAAAGTCTGCTAACCTTGAGCGTAAAAATTCTGCCCTAGATACCCCCAATAAAGCACAGGCAGCCGGATTTCCATCCACATACCTGCCTTCATCATCCGTAATAGCGATCGCATCTAGGGCATTATTAAACAAAGCCTGCCACTGATTTTGCCGCTGCTGGAGTGCCATTTCTGTCCGTTTATGCTCCTCTATTTCCCGTTGCAGTTGCAAATTCGCCTCTACCAGTTCAGCCGTTCGTTCTTCCACCCGTCGCTCTAATTCTGTCTCCACCCGTTGACGCTGCCTAACTTCTTGCTCCAACTGTTGATTAACTTCTCTCAGTTGAGCCGTTTGTTCTCGCACTTCCTTTTGTAAGACTTGAATCACCCCAGTAATTTCTAGGGGATCGAATACTTCCAGCACATTGGTTTGAGTCACTAGCCCTTGGAGTTCCCCTTGTTCCCCAATCACAACTAATCGCCGCACTCCCCTTTGTTGCATGAACAAATGAGTACTCCACAGGGATTCTGTTAAACTAACTCCTAACACAGGACTACTCATCACTGCTTGAGCTGGAGTTTGGGTAAGTTCTAACCCTTGACTCTGGAACTCGATCATGTCTCGCTCAGTAACAATACCAACCGGCTGTAGGGGATAAATTTCTCCTGCTTCCCCTTGCCTACTTTCAGCATTGCATATTTGGGGGATGATTGTATTGTCTCTGTTTACCCTACCCTTCGGGTTCTGTTCCCCAATACGGGAAGCCACTTTGTGTCCTTTGCGTCTTTGTGGTTCATACTTCATCCCTTGATTGTGCAACCCCCGACTTTCTGCCACAATCACCACACAACTTACCCGGTTTTCTGCCATCAGTTGGGCTAAGTTCAGTACGGATGTGGTGGGTAGGGCGTAAATTACTGGGGTAGACATCACCTCACCCACACACCGGAGTTTCAATAGATGTGCTGGCTCGATTATCTGGCGAATTTTGTCTTGGGTAATTAATCCTAATACTTGCCCTTGCTCATCCACTAAAGGTAAGTGACGAATTCGATGTCGGCGCATCACAGATAAAGCGGTAATGGCATTTTGTTCATTGGCAAGTGTCAAGCTAATAACTGGTTGTACCATTACCTGGGAAATTTTTACCTGGGATAAATCCATCCCTGAGGCAGTCAGGCGGACTACATCCCGCTCTGTAAATATCCCTAATAAATGTGTCTGCTCCACAACCAAGGCACAACAACTGGAGTGTTGGGTGGAAAAGCTGAATGCAGATGAAAATTCTGCTTTGGATAGATGGGTTTCCTCCCTTGTAGACAGTTCAGCACCACTACCTCTTACCTGATTCATCAAAGTAATGACATCGATAACTAATGTTTCCGGTGTCACAGTCAAAGGAGAAGGTTCAACTACTTGCTCCAGAGTCGGTAAATTAATGGGATGGAGGGGCTGCATAGTTCAGCAGGAAGTTGGGGAGTTTATATATTTATCATAATTGTCTTTCCTGCCTCCTGACTTGAAAATGGTTGTTAGTTGTTGGTTGTTAGTTGTTAGTTGTTAGTTGTTAGTTGTTAGTTGTTAGTTGATGGTTGTTAGTTGATGGTTGACAGCTTAGGTGTGGGAGCCGCACTTGAGATATATTTTCGTGCTTGGTTGTGGGATTTTCCCGTGGGGAACTAGCTTGAAAATAGTTGTTAGTTGTTAGTTGTTAGTTGATGGTTGATGGTTGACAGCTTAGGTGGATTAAGTAGATTTTTGTGATTTTTTAGCTGACTTGGAAGGGGTGAACGAAAAAATCTGTGAGAGAGCCAAAATATTTATGACTTATGACTTATGACTTATTACTTTTAATTATGGGTAGAATTATCAGACTTTTTACGACCAATAAATCGATAGTAAGGAACTTTTACCCCCGGTACAAAAGCTAAATTTCCCATCTGTTCTGTTAAATAAACAGTCTCAAAATTATGATCTAAGTAGGCGAGATGTTCGGAAGATAAAAAAACATTATCTGTGGCAAACCAAATTGGCCAGAAATGACGGGTAAAAAAGGAATGACGTTGCCACCCCTCTGGTGGATGTTTGCGAGATACATAAAAATCCACAACTCCGATTATTCCCCCTGGTTTCAAAATTTTTTTAGCCTGCTCAATTGCCTTAAACCAATCAGGAATCATCGTTAAAGAATAGGAAAATGTCACAATATCCACCGAATTTTCTGGTGGGATAAATGTAGTAACATCTCCTTCAACAGCCACTACATTTGTCCATTGACTATCGGCAATTCGTTGTTGGGCAATTTTCAGTAGAGAACTAGACAAATCCACAATGTAGATTTTAGCAAACTGAGAAAGGCGATCGCTAATTGATTCAAAATTACCTCCTGTACCGCCCCCCAAGTCAACCCATATTCCTCCATTTCCCTGCTTATCAGCTATAAAAGAATAAAGCTCCTCTCTTCCTTTTAGCAAGCGCCGACGAAAGCGATCGTAATTTGTTGATTGATGACTATAAAAGCTTTCTAATCGTTCTTGATGAGTATTGCCTTGTATCGGTTTAGCCAGATGATAAATCGTTTTGATATCGGCAATAAAATTTGATAAAGCACTCATTTTCTTCTATTTCCTCATCAGGATCAATTATTTTAATAAGCAACTAAATTCGCAATGTAAAAACTGCCGTAGGTTTGGATCCGATCCTGTTGATGTAATTGGTTAGCTAATTTAGTATTATAACTTAATAGCTCTTTTAACAGTTGTTTTTCACCACTATAAAATACTTCCAATGAATTCAGATATTGAACTTTAAATGCACCACTACGAAACAAAATGCGAGTTTCTTGATCCGCTTTTTCCACAATAGCTTGCCATTCTGCTTGTAATTCTGCTTGGGAGGATTGACTGAGCCAATCCATATGATCTAATAAAACAAAGCGAGAAATGGGAGTCTGACAATTTTTGAGAAAGTTGGTAATTGTATTAGTCTGCACAGAAATTCGCTCAACTAATCCTGATTTTAATAACTCAAAGTTTTCTGGTTTTAAATATTCTGGACAGCAAGTAGGGGAATATTCTCCATTTAAAAAAACTCGCCAAAAATAGTTATCTTTCAGGGGAATGTGACCAAAAACATTCTCGCAACGTTCGCGCACAAATCCTGCGATATTTCCCTCTAGATGGCGTTCCATCTCTTGGCGCTGTTGTCGCGGAACTCCCAACATCCACAGGACTAAATCGCTGTTCATAAAATTATTGATATAATCTTTCCAAAACACAGGATAAATTTCTTGACTATAAATCTCCTGCTGCTCTTTTAAAGTTGTAGCGTTGAGAATAGCGTCGAAACTGGGGCGAATTTTGAGAATGCGATCGATGTAATATTTAATAACTAAAGCAAAGTTACCTGTAGTTCCTCGAAAATAAAAAGAGCGCTTACCATCAAAAAATTTCTGGCCATGAGTATCCCAATATTTTTGGGCATAAGCAGATAAATGGGAGCGCAGCTTTTTCGTATAAATTTCCTGGAAATACCTTAACTTGCCTCGACCAAACAACTGAAAAAATTGCTCATAATCCAGTTCTCGAATTCCGGCAATTTTTAGTTCCAGCAAGGCATTCTGTTTGGGATTAACATCAACAGCATAAACTTTTTGAGGTTTGTCAAGACAATAATCTAAAGCGTTGCATCCTGCGGAAGTAATCACTAAGAGATTATCATCTTCTTGTAAGTTTAAGGCAATACGATCCAGCCGAGGATCTTCCCAACAGGTAACATAAACCAAGTTTCGGTTATGTACCTGAGCAAACCCCAGATCTAAAAGATTATGTTTTAGTGATTGTAGTTGATTTATGAACATTCTAGTAAAACCGGTGACTTAAAACAAGGAAAAGTAGTGACTTCGTGGGGTGTTTGTTGGCAAGCTAAAATCGAATTATCGATGGCTCCTGCGATTTGTAAAGCTTGGGTTACCAATTCCGAACAAAATAGTCTCTTGATGCTTTGGTGGTCGGAATTAACCAAATATCGGTTAATTTTTAGCCAAGCTCCTATGGATTTCCAACAACTATAAGAAACTTGGCGATGATGAAGATTCCACAGCCAATTTTGCATCCGATGAATACTTTCCGAACTTAATGCCTCTTTCAAAGGAATGCACCATGCTTTTCCGTAGCTTTTATAAGCATTAAGCCAATTCCCTAAATGATGAATTTGGATTCCTGGTTGGCATTTTTGTTCTTTCAAGTCAGGTAAATCTGTGTAGCTGGTGGACTCAATGATAATTACGTTTGTATTTCCATTGGTTTCTTGATGGATATCTAAGATGATTGCTACATGACTGTAATCACTTTTGGTGAACCATTTAATCAGAGTAGCGTCAAGCTTCTGCCCCGAAAAAATAATTAAATCTCCAGGTTTAAATGGATAGATTGAATACAACATTTTGAATAGTACTTTGTTAGAATTCCACCCTTGTCATAAGAAACACGCGGTATGCGCTCAACCCAGTCTTTTTAAAGCTGGGAGGGAAGCGACACGAGTGGTTTTAACCACCGTGGGCTTCCTGTACTTGGTGGATGGTTAGTCCGCTCAATGGTAAAGTTAGCTAAGTGCTTCGCACACGCTGCGCGAACGATAATGTTTATGGTCGGTACTTTCCTGGCAACACTGGCTTAACTCACTTACACCTGTTTAATTGCTAGGTTACAGAGCAAGGAACTAGCTACGCATTCCTTGGTGTGAACTTAAACGCTTACCATAAACGTAGGAAATTAATCCTTAATCTGGTCAGCTTGTGAGTTTCAAGCTATGCCTGAAGCTCAGTGTCTTTAGACCTGAGTTGCTGACACAGTACCATAATCCAAAAATAAATTCACAGCTCTTCATCCTAACACAAGATACCGCTCATGGAAACCTTGTCATATCTACTCAAATGTTAACCGAAGGCTTCTTTCTGCCAACGGATACGGCAACGGGAACTGGAGACATCTATGCAGAAGGAGGATTTTTCCGCTCAAACCCTCTTCCTTCTTCCTTCTTCAATGCCGATATTTCCCCACAATCCTCGGCAATAGTTCAGTGGCAAACAGGGTTAAAAATAGATAGCGCCCAAAGGCAATTGCAGATATATCAGACCAATCTCCTAAAATCAAGCTAGAACCCTTGTGAATGAGTAAAACTAGCGGTAAACCAATGGCAATAAAAAATAATCTCCCTTGCCAAGTTGAGGGAGGAACAAAACAGGGATTGGTGAACAAAAAGCCCACTATAACTGCCAAGGGACGTGCTAAATTAGGCAAAGCGATCGCTACTAAAAAATTCACCACCACAATACCCAATCCCACAACCAACGATGGTTGGCTCGGCAAGGACAAACTCACCCCCACCCCAGCTATCAAAACACCTAAAAATAGTCCTACCCCCACATCTACAGGGAAGTGAACCCCTAAATACACCCGAGAAAACGCCACCAACATGACAATTGCGATCGCCGATGCCCATAACCACAGACGCTGATGGTACAATGCTAAAAATAACCAGAACGTAGCTGTACCCTGGGCGTGTCCGCTAGGAAAAGATGAATCTGTAGCGGTGATTTTGGCAGCAGGAGAAGCCAAATTTGGTTCTAATTCAAATGGTCGGGGGTATAAAAATATGTCCTTCAGTAAAATATTACACCCCAAACTAAAACTAGTTATCATCCCCAATTGCCTACCCACCACAGGGTTAATTAGCCAATAATAAAGGGTCATGAACCCAATATAAGCATATTCTGAGCCTAGATAGGTAATACCTAAAAATAATGGCTGCCATTGTTCCCCTAACAGGGCTTGAATCCATTTTATAACTGCCATTGCCAATATATCTAAATACCAAATATTAACCAAATATTCAAATGTGGGGTAAGGCACCACACCCCCAAAATATACAACGTGATTAGAATTGTCATACAGCGTCCGATTTCATGTCATCAAAATTACCCACATACCACTTGATAAGAGAGTTAGTGGGTAGTTTTTCTGATAAATTTCCAGATTGATGAAAAACCGACTCAGGATGATTCATGGTTAGCTTAATTGGTTCCCCAGACAGTACGCTAAACGTAATAAATGCTACCAAGCGTTTAGCAAGAGCGATCGCTATTTCCCAAGGGCAGTTTTCACTACTGTTAGCGTGCTGTAACTCTGTCAATAAGCAGCAGCAATTACTGGGTTCATTAATGGAATTTTCTCCGGTAAAAATCAACGAAATTATTCTCCCCCCTTCTACAGAAACTCTTTATACTACTATCAGTAATATTCTAGGGGATAATCAGCCTCCATCTTTGATTGTCAGGGGCTTAGAGTCTATAACTGCCATGAATCAGTTAATTGTCTCTACTAATATCATGCGGGATGAGTTCCCGAAAAAGTTTCAATTTCCCTTGGTTTTGTGGATCAATGATGATATTCTCCGCAATTTAATTTGGCTAGCTCCAGATTTAAAGGACTGGGCTGCTACTACTATTAGATTTGATGCACCTCGTCACACACTAGTTGAACAACCAGCACTCATAGCTTAAGTTGTATAGGAATCCGGTTTGATTTGTGAATTGACTTGTAGGGGGAGGGAACAGGGAACTCTTAACAGAAAGTGTACTGAGTTCTGTTCAAAAATCAAATAGTAATCCTATATCTGCATATCCACAAGATCGTAAGTATTAAAGCAATAATTACTCAAAATAAATTAATCAATATTTAAACCCTCATCAAATTATAATTACTATTTGGTACTCCTATCCCACCCCAAAGATTACTGATTAAAAAACCGCAGAGGCGCAGAGAACACAGAGAAAAGAGAGACGGAGGAGATAAGTAATTTTACATGGGGAGGGAGTAACGCTAATAACTCCGATTTGCAAACAGAATCGGGGTTTTTAGCCTTTTAATTTTTACTGTTTGCATAGAATTGCTAAATCTATGCCAATCTATTTACTGTCACAATATTAGAAATACAAGTTATTTAGCTGATAGCCTTTAGTTCTTTAATTTCTGAGTTAATTGAGTTCGGTAAAGTTCTGTAATCATGTATTGTTTTATCCTGAGTTACTGATAGTCTTTTGAAGAATGACTTTTATAAAATGTTGATAATCTACCGATGAAAAATCTATTGAAAACTGATAGCACTACCAAGCAAGCACGGATATGTATCGTCTTGTTTTTAACTAGTATATTATTTGTTAGTAGTGAATTGGTGTTTGTGGAAAGTTCCCAAGCTGCTATCAATAATATTGTTCCTACGCTTATTGCTCAACTCTTCTCAGAAAATAATATTAGCCAAAGTTTACCCCAATCGGTAGTCAAAGCCATACTCAAAGATTTATCCCGCAGACAAGGGATTTCTGAAAGTAAACTCAACATTCTTAGTTACCGCCAACGTACTTGGCGAAATGGCTGTTTGGAGGTAGCTAAACCCAATGAATTCTGTACCCAAGCTTTAGTAGAGGGTTGGCAAGTTCTTGTTTCTGATGGTAACCAGAGATGGGTTTATCATACCAATAGTAATGGGAGTTCTTTACGTTTAGCAAACGCCAATATTCCCACAAATCAACAAACAACAAACTTACCTAATGCTGTCAAAGATGCTGTGGTGGAAACAGCCTCTAAACGTTTGAACTTACCCACCTCTCAACTGGTGGTGATGCAGGTACAACAGCGTACTTGGAGAGATGGTTGTTTAGAATTAGCAGAGAAAAATCAATCTTGTACCACCGCTTTAGTTCCTGGTTGGAGAGTAATAGTTGGCGCGCCAGAACAAACTCTGGTTTATCACCTCAATCAAACTGGTTCAATTATCAAACTCAATGAACGAGCTAGTGAAATTAATATCGCTAACTTACCCCCCACAGTGGCTGATGCCGTTGTCAAAGATGCCTTGCAAAGACTTGGGATCAAAAAATCTCAATTACGTATTGCCAAAGTCCAACAAATTACTACTGATAGCTGTCTGAATTTGCCCAAACAGGGGGAATTTTGTACTCAAATTGCTGTCAAAGCTTGGCAAGTATCTGTTATTGGAGCTAAACAGCGTTTAGTTTATCACGCCCATCCTGATGGCAAACAAGTGAGGTTAAATGTTGCTGCTAGCCGGATGACTTTACCCTCATCCGTAACTAGGAGAGTTTTACGTAAAGCCAGCCGGGTGTCTGGTTTACCCAGAAAATCATGGAAAATTGTCAAATCTCAACCCCAGCAATGGGAGCGTAATTGTCAGGAGCGCCAATCTTGCAAACCAGTAAAAATATCAGGTTGGAAAGTCGTTGTTGCTACTAATACAGAGGAATTGGTTTTTTTGAGCGATCGCCGGGGAAATCTGATACAGTTAGCAAATAGGTCTAGTGGGATTTCCCGTAGTAATTTACCTGGTAGTAACTTACCTGAAAATATCGCTGAGAAAATTTTGGCGCAAGCATCCCAAGATTCGAGATTACCTATTTCTAGATTGCGAGTAGTTGAAGCAAAACCTCAACAATGGGCTGATTCTTGTTTAGAAATTAATCCGAATAATCCTGCTTGTAATCCGGAGAAAGTGAAGGGTTGGCGAGTAACTGTCAGTGATGGACAGAATCAATGGGTTTATCGAGTTGGGGAAGTGGTAAAAATCAAGTTAGATCCAGATTATAAATCTATTACCAACAGACGTAGTATCAAATCTGCGCTTATTCCTAGCAATCAACTGCCACCTCCAATACAACCAGGGGTGATTTTTCGCCAAATTGTCAGTGGTGGTTTTGCCGGTAGAACCGAGGAAATAATTTTACTGAATGACGGACGCTTAATTCGTTCTGGTCATTCTCAGGATAAGGTAGTTCGGATTTCTTCACAACAAGTACGAGCATTTCAGCAATTACTAGAAAACAATAGTTTTGCTGGCTGGAAAAATCAGAGTTTTCCCGCACCTAGAGGTGCTGCTGATTACCTTACTTATACTCTCACCAGCAGGGATGCTACGGTTCAATATAATCAGCTTTCTGAGAATGTCTTACCCCAAAACCTACAAGTGGTTGTTAAAGCCTGGAATGACTTAATCTATTGATGGGTTGTTGGTTGATAGTTGACGGTTGACAGTTGACAGTTGACAGTTGACAGTTGACAGTTGACAGTTGATAGTTGATAGTCTTGAATTCATCACTCCTTCCCTCCTTCACTCCTTCACTCCTTCCCTCCTTCACTCCTTCACTCCTTCCCTCCTTCACTCCTTCCCTCCTTCACACATGATCCCCAGTTTTTATACGGAAATCTTATTATTTTTTTAACCATTTGTTACCCTAATCTACTGATCCCCGATCCAAGATGGAGCTATATAACAAAAGCTACTATTCGAGGAATCGATGAACTCAAGGGAATATTCCAGCCTACAGTTAAATTTTTTCCTGGGAAAGTCAGCGCGAACCCTGGTGAAGGAGTGCTATTTTCATGCTTTGCAATCGCTGTCAACGCAAACAAGTCTGTTTGCCTTCATTATTTGCTAAAGATAATCCCAAGTTACAGAAAATGCTCAAGAATTTAAAACGATGTGAGATGCGTAAAGTTAAGTAAAACTAATTTACACATTGTTAATTAACCCTCCAATGGTGAAAACACCTGGAATACGGGGGAGAATGGTAGCCCCGCATTTTTAAATCGGGGCGGAAATTCGACTCAGGCAATTTTAATTGCCGTCAAATGGTATTATTAACAAATGGCTAGATGCCAATAATTTTGTCCATAATCCACGGTTGAAAGTACTGGGATATTTTTTTGGACGAAGTATCAGGGAAGTTTCTATGTAGGGTTATCCCAAGGACGGAGCCGTTCTAAGTGGAGGCATAGAAGCGTTGAATTAAGCCGCGAAGCGAGTAAGTGAGTCTGAAAGTCCGAATCCTGATTGTCGGCAGAGCGGTTCTCCTAAAAGCTAGAAAAGTATGGCCAGATAGCTATTCTATGCAAATAGAATCGGGCGACAAGCTATACCCGACTTCTAGCCAGAATCCCCGTATCTTCAGAGCGGGGAGTGGCTCAGTAGGGGAGGGAATTTTTATTTTCACCTAGAGTAGTGCGGGCATCTTGCCCGCTATTATTCAGTATCCCAAAGCTGACTGCTGTTGGCGGAGTGGGTAGACTGATAGCTGATGGCAATAATGTAGAATGTGGTTATATTTAGTCGCCATATTTGTGGTCTAATAATCATGACCGAACTTCTCCAACAAGTCATTGCGGAAATAAAAAAACTTCCTGCGGATCAGCAAGATGCCATCGCTTCCCGTCTTATGGCTGAATTGAAGGACGAACAAAGATGGACGGAGCAGTTTGAATCGACGACAGATGAGCAATGGGATGATATAGCAAATATGGTGCGGAAAGAAATCGCAAGTGGCGAAACTGTTCCATTGGATCAGGTTTTTCCGGTTAAACCATGAAATCGAGTGTTACAAAAACATTTCGCTCGCCAACTCGACTAACTTCCCGTAGGTTGGGGAGCCACTGCGGTGGACGGGTTTCCCGGCATATAACAAGTGGCGTTGGAGCGGAGCGTAACCCAACATAGAGATATTGGGTACGATTTGAAGTTTGCAGAGTGCGATCGCAAAATAATCGAGCATTTTACAAGTAAAAAATATTTTATTATCTTTTATAAATTCCGTAAATAGCGCGAAAAAAAAGGCATTTTATCGACCAATTTAAATGTGTCGCGTATTATTTATGTACAGTAACCAAGGATTTGATGGAATATCGCAGAGCCAAAATTGAGGGAGGTACATTTTTCTTCACCGTTGTTACCCACAACCGACGTAATTTTCTTTGCGAACGGTCGAATATTTTATTATTGCGGCAAGGGTTTAGAAAAATTATTGGAGAATATCCGTTTACAGTTGATGCAATTGTGATATTACCAAATCATATTCATTGCATTTGGACATTACCACCAGGAGATAGTGATTTTTCCCGTCGTTGGCGATTAATTAAGGGTTATTTTAGTCATCGTTGCGATAAAAAGTATAAAGGCAAAATTTCATCATCGCGTCAGAAAAAGGGGGAACAAGCAGTTTGGCAGCGTAGATTTTGGGAGCATCAAATTAAAGATGAAAATGGTTTTGTCAGTCATGTTGATTATATACATTACAACCCTGTCAAACATGGATATGTGACAGAACCAAAGGATTGGCGATATTCGAGTTTTATGCTGTATGTGCAAAGGGGTGTTTATGATATTAATTGGGGTGTGGGAGAAGAGATGCAATTTGCTGATGATATCGGAAATGAATAATTTATTTGATTGTGAATTGCTTTAATTGTAGGTTGGGTGAAGCGGAGCGTAACCCAACATTTTGATATTTGTAGAGAATGAATAAATTGCTATACTCTTTGTGTCAAGCCTTCGGTTTATAGTATCCTTTTTTGTTCTCCAAAACAAGTATTATATCGAGGCTTGCAGGATTATTTTTTGGCAAGCAATTAGGTATTTTGTTGTTTAAATAATCTCTATTTTTATCATGTTTTATGTTGGGTTCCACTTCGTTCCACCCAACCTACGAGGGATTGTGAATTGCTTTAATTGTAGGTTGGGTGAAGCGGAGCGTAACCCAACATTTTGATATTTGTAGAGAATGAATAAATTGTTATACGCTTTGTGTCAAATATTCGGCTTATGGCATCCTTTTTTGCTCGACAAAACAAGTGTTATATCGAGGCTTGCCGGGTTATTTTTTGGCGAGCAATTAGGTATTTTGTTGTTTAAATAATCTCTATTTGTATCATGTTTTATGTTGGGTTCCACTTCGTTCCACCCAACCTACGAGGAATTGCGA
>JAAUYI010056170.1_pt1 | contig 20894 bp, 15 predicted proteins | sample 7278041 | NCBI WGS metagenome assembly JAAUYI01 (sample SAMN14350216, study PRJNA611818) | marine sediment metagenome | isolation source: surface marine sediment (0.6m) | place: French Polynesia: Moorea | collected 2018-08
CCGGAGAACAGGGTAAAACTACGCCTGGGGAGATAATCCCGCTGGGTCTAGATTGCTTCAGCTTGCTTCTTTTGCAGTTTTTCTGCGGGAAGTCGGTAAGAAGGATCGACAGCGTCCGCTCTAGATTTAAGGAGTGTCAATGAACCAAGAATCCTCGTCCTTATAGGACGATGGAGTGTCAACTCAGATATGCCTACCTTGGAGGTACCGAACTTAGCAGTGCAGACCTAAAAAACGCTAGATTTGGAGATAACGGAGGAATTTCAGAGGAAATTAAGCTTAACCTAATTCAACGAGGAGCAATCTTTGAAGATTCTCCAGAAAACCCTTAAAAATTCTAACGCAACACCCACCTTTGAAATTGTCACCTATTTCAGCAAGGAGGCTCACACCGTAATCTTTGATTCGGTGTTGAGACGGCAGTTGGTTCAAGTCGGGGAGAAGGGATGGCGCACTGCCTCAGAAATTGCGAGTCAAAAGCGAGACGCTATTTGACCGATTTATCGCGTAGCGATGACAGGGAAAATAGCAGTTGAGCTTTTGACAATTATCCGGAAACACATAACGTAGGTTTGTAGTCTATAATAATGTCATATGTGATTAGGTCGAACACATGGAACAAGTATTGACCCTAGTTTGCAAACTCAACCCCACTTCTAAACAAATAGAAGAAATAGAGCTTGTTTTAAGGGCTTTTGCTGATGCTTGTAACTATGCCAATAAGCAAGTTAAACCACAAGTGACCAGTAAAACCACCATCCAAAACATGGTTTATCATGACATTCGTGCAATGTTTGGGTTGAGTGCAAATTTGGCTGTACGTGCTTGTGCCAGAGTTGGAGCTAATCGTAAAACTGCTAAACAGAAAGGTAAGCAAGTCTTGGAATTTAAACCAACCTCTGCTGATTATGATGCTCGAATCTTTGCTTTTAGAGAAAAAGATTGGACTGTCAGCTTAACCTTGATGAATGGCAGGGAACACATTAAAATCCATGCTGGTAATTACCAACGAGGTAAACTCAAGGGACGTAAACCCACAAGTGCCCAACTGTGCAAGCATCGTGATGGTAATTACTACATCCACATTCAACTCAAGAATGAACCGCCCACACCTATACAATCAAACAAAGTTATCGGCGTTGACTTTGGTCGTAGAGATATTGCTGTAACTAGCAACGGTGATAAATGGGATGGGAAGCAAATTAATAATGCTAGAGATAAATATTCTAGAGTAAGAGCGTCTTTGCAACAAAAAGCCACGAAAGGCACAAGGTCTACTCGTCGTCGAACAAGACAGATTTTGCAACGGCTGTCAGGCAAGGAAAGACGCTTTCAACAATGGCTAAACCACAACATTTCTCAGTCTATTATTCAGGATGCATTAAAGAATAATGCAATTGTGGCAATTGAAGATTTGACAGGCATCAGAGAAAGAACCAACCAAAAACCAAGAAATAAAACTGAGCGTAGACGCTCTAATTCTTGGTCTTTTTATCAGTTGCGCTCTTTCTTGCAGTACAAAGGTATTAAGTACGGGGTTGAAATAATTGCTGTGCCTCCAGCTTATACCAGCCAAACGTGCCACAACTGTCTACATATAGGATTGCGTTCTGACAAACGCTTCAAATGCAGGAATTGTCAATGGTGTGGTGATGCTGATTTGAATGGAGCAAAAAATATTGCTGCTATTGGGGCTGCTTTTGTAAACCAGCCCAGAGGCTCGAACGGTTTGTATTGCAGTCTCAGTACAGACAGTTCAGGGCTGCTAAAAGCCCACACTGTACCGCAAGGTCAGTGTGGGTAGTTTACATGGAAATGTTCATCCAGACTGAACCTGGTGCTGTATGAAGGGGTAACGCACCCTATTGTAATGTCAGAAAATCATCATAAAAAAAATCGCAGGATAAGCCAACGACTTCTGCATTATAGCACAAAATCGCGGTGCTGTAACTACTCAAATATCATTGTCCGCAGATAGATAAAAATGTCAATCAATTGACGTTTTGATAAAGAAAAGACTTTTTTTTGCTAGCTCAACAAATCTTTACAATGAGCCGACCTTTTCGGTTAAGTGATATCTTGCACCAGCGTTGCGAACTTTCCCAAAGTTATAGCGACTGCCGGGGTTTATAAACGAAAAACTAGGGTTTTGACAGGTAAATATTCTCAATAACCCCGGTTTCTGACAAGATGTATGGTAACGCACCCTATTGGAATGTCAGAAAATCATCATAAAAAAAATCCCAGGATGAACCAACGACTTCTGCATTATAGCACAAAATCGCGGTGCTGTAACTACTCAAATATCATTGTCCGCAGATAGATAAAAATGTCAATCAATTGACGTTTTGATGAAGAAAAGACTTTTTTTTGCTAGCTCGACAAATCTTTACAATGAGCCGATCTTTTCGGTTAAGTGATATCTTGCACCAGCGTTGCTAACTTTCCCAAAGTTATAGCGACTGCCGGGGTTTATAAACGAAAAACTAGGATTTTGACAGGTAAATATTCTCAATAAACCCGGTTTCTGACAAGATGTATGGTAACGCACCCTATTGTAATGTCAGAAAACCATCATAAAAAAAATCGCAGGATGAACCAACGACTTCTTCATTATAGCACAAAATCGCGGTGCTATAACTACTGAAATATCATTGTCCGGAGATAGATAAAAATGTCAATCAATTGACGTTTTGATAAAGAAAAGACTTTTTTTTGCTACCTCAACAAATCTTTACAATGAGCCGACCTTTTCGGTTAAGTGATATCTTGCACCAGCGTTGCGAACTTTCCCAAAGTTATAGTGACTGCCGGGGTTTACAAACGAAAAACTCAGGTAAATATTCGCGGAGCAGAACCCGCAGGGTAGGGTAGGAAGAAGAAAAAGAATAGAGGTAATCTTAGACCACCGAAGGGAGTAGGATAAGAGTAATCAACAACACCACCTTTCCCATGTCAACAGTGTAAGTGGCACAACTAGACCCAAAAAATACCTGAAAATCATTAACAATTTAAGTATTGTCTCCTAGGGGTGCGGCTGATGTCATTTCGCCCGAACCGCCCAAGCAACATTGAAATCAAGCTACCATCTTCTCATCCCCAGCTATTAGATGGGCTGGATGCATTACTACGCTTGGGCTTAATATCCGATGCAAAAATAAAGCAACTATGCACAGAAAATCTGGTTTGTAGGGTGCTGCTGGAACCCGTATCTATATCTAAACCAGAAACAAAATCTAAACCAGAAACAAAACTATCACCCGTAGAACCAGAACCTGTTTTAGCTGCTAATAGCTACACAGAATCAACACCAACAGAACCCGAACCTGTTTTACCAATAGAATTACCCCCAGCGGAACCCAGTATACTCGCTTCCATGTTGCAATCCTTGCAAACAGAATTGAGTGTCCGCTGGCTGCTATTTTTAGGAATGTTCCTGGTGGTAGTATCTTCAGGGGTACTGGCTGCTAGTCAATGGGAGAGGTTTCCCGCATTTTTACAGTATGGAATCCTATTTGCTTATACCTTGAGTTTCTGGGCAGTGAGTTTTTGGGCTGGGAAACAATCAAATCTCAACCTCACATCCAGCACTTTACGCATTGTCACCCTGCTGTTAGTACCAGTCAACTTTTGGGCTATGGATACTTTCCAACTGTGGGGAGATGCTTGGGGTTGGTTGACAATGGCGATCGCTTCTATTACTCTGACTGCCATTACTTTTTTACTCTGCTATCGTCGCGAATTTACCCGTTCATTCCTGGGTAAGTTGTCTGTGGTAAATATTCTGGGGTTGAGTTATTTGCATTGGGGTTGGCAAATATCAGGATTCCCCCTGATTGCTATTTATTTAGCTACGGTGGGAACCACTATCACCACGGTTTTGCAGAATCGTCAGCAACAGCAGAGTTCTCCTGATTCCCCAGAAACCATAAATCTCTCCACAGTAGTTGTAATTTACGCCTCAGTGATGCTGCTGGTGCGGGGATTGATTGGAGGTAGGGTAGAGATTTACCAACTGGGATTAGCAATGGGAATTTGCGGTTGGTTGATGACTTGGTGGGGACAAAATCTATTTTTGCAAGCAGTAGTAAGGGGAAATAGTCTAAATGAACCAGATTTTCCCCCCACTCACGAATCACCACTGGCTAGTGACTTTCAAACTAGGGAAGAATCTGCATCCACTTCCCCCAGTGCTACTATTCCTTGGGAGTACATAGGTAGTCTGTTATTACTCCTGGGTTGGTTGGTGACGGTACAAGCATCACTTTGGCAAGCCATGGGTGTTAGTGCTTTGGCTTTATTAGTTTGCAGTCGTCGTTTATTGATACATAATTTTAAGTCTGATTTAACAGCTATTTTCGCCATTGGCTTAGAGATAATTTGGCTGGGTTGGCGATTATTACCCGATGGTTTGCAAAACTGGGTGATCGCTTTTGGTACTCAAATCACCCAGTCTCAAAGTACACCTTGGGCATTGTTGAGTGTAGCATTATTTCCCTACCTGCTGTTAATGTTGGCGCTGACAAAGGGACTTTATGGGTTGAGAAAAAGGAAATTGGCGCAGTTTGGGGAACAGTTAGCACTGGGTTTTGGAGTTGTTTTAACTACTATTTCCTTAGTAAATCCCCTATTGCTATTGCGATCGCTCAATTTACTGTTTTCTACCATCATTTTAGCAACTGTTACCCAACAACGTTATCCCCGCAATACTGCTTTAATATATGCAACTCATATCCTAGGAATTCTCACTCTATTTTCTGGGATTGACTGGCAATTCCCAACCATTTCTCCCCTATACTGGGCAACAATTCTTTTAGTCTTAATGGTAGGAGAATGGCTATTTAGTGTTGGTGCTGGAATTTGGCGACGTAGTGCATGGTACATTGGTTTTGGGTTAGCTATCCTCAGTTTTTCCCTACTATTTGTCAATAATGCCTATGAATCCTATTGGGGATTAATCTGGCTAATTACCCCCATGACTTTGACAGGGATTTCCTTTGTCAGTAGGGAACCCCAACGCAGCAATAGAAGTAATTTGACTGTATTCACAATATTAGCTGCCCAAATGCTGACTATTAGGATACCTGCAACCATAGTCATTGGTTTGGGTATTGGTACGGTGTTGATGTTTATTCATGCCAATTATCTACGCAACTCCCACCCCAGAGAAATACAGGCTTATACAAGCAGAATTACTTTGATATACATAACCCATATCATGGCAATTCTCACCCTGTTATCGGGCATTTACTGGGCATTTCCCAACCTGTCTGGACAAGTTTGGGCAGGCATTTTCATTATTTTGATGGTAGCAGAGTTATTATTGAGTATTGGCAACCAGCCATGGAAGAGTAGCGCATGGCATATTAGTTTTGTATTAGCTACTGTGAGTTTTGTCTTACTCTGGGAAAATCCTGGTAATGCTAATTGGAGATTGATGTGGCTGCTTACACCTCTAACCTTAACAGGAATCTCCTTCTATTCCCCAGAATATCGCCGCAGTATCAATAATGTTTTAAGCGTCTTGACTGTAGGAGTTTCCCTATCCCTGACATTAGTACCATCCCTTACTACCAGGATTATCGGTTTGGGGATTGGTACGGTATTGATGTTTGTTAATACTAGTTATCTGCGCAATCAACTATCTGCGGGAATTACGGTAGGTTTTGGTTTAGCTTTAATTAGTGTTGGGGTGTGGGAAACAATACCCATATCCGAATTATTCGTAAAGTTTACAGTCGCATCAATAGTCCCATCAGTAATTATTTTGGGTTTGTGGATTAGCCAAAAAATCCTCACCAGAAGAGAACAGGAATTAGCAACGATATATGCAGCAGTAGTTGACAAATGGGCGATCGCACTTTGTGGTATCGAGCTATTATTGCTTAGCCTCCGCTCTGTGTTACTCTACAACCAGATTTTACCACCCCAATGGTTATATATCATTGCCACAACCATCATCTTATTCGCCCTCATTATTCGCAGTTGGGGACATAACACAAATTGGGCATTTTACAGCATTGGTTTGTGTATAGAATTATTAATTGCCGATATTTTGGCATTTGGGGAAATTTCCACCATCAAAATTGCGATCGCTAACATAGCCTTGGGATTAATAACTCAAATTTTAGGGGAATTATGGTTAAGGCGACACCGACTAGACAAAATTCCCCCACGTTGGCATATCTTACCCCTAGTATACGGCATTTTTGGTGCGGGATTACGCTGGGATACCTTTGCCAATTGGACTGGTTTATCTTCCCTAGCATTAGCTTTAATTATCATCAATGTCGGACGACGCAGTCGGAAATTAAAACCCCTGGTGTATCTGGGAATGATTGGGGTATCAATTTCTGCCTACGAAATCCTCTTGTATCAACTTTCCCAAGCCTCGGGAGGTGCGGTTACTGACGGCTTAATAGCGATGTCATTCCTTGGTACTTGTATTATGTATGGTTATCGCCGTCTTTTACCATGGCTAACCAGCTACTTACATCTAAGGGAAAATGAAATCAAAACCTTTGCGCATATTCACTGGGTTTTAAGTAGTTGTTTGTGGATAATTGCCGCACCCTATCCCGGAGAAGCGATTCCATTAGCATTAGGTACTGCAACCTTTCTCACCCGCTACGCCATCTTTCAGGGAAGAACTGGAAAAAAAGCCAGAACAGCAGCGCAAATTTGGGTTTACTTAGGATTTATAGAAGCGGGATTTATCGGCTTGTACCTAAATAATCTAGACTGGTTTAAATATGATATTATGCGACCTTGGGCAAGTGCCATTGCAGCAGTAATTGCCTATTTTATCTACATCCTACCTTGGGAACGTCGGGGATGGGCAAAAAGACCTTGGCAAAACCTCGCTTACAGCCTCCCATTAATCGTCTTGGGCTTTACTGCATCTGATGTTGATCCCATCACCTTATTAATCGTTGCTACGTATTATATCTTCCTTGCCACAATTAGTACACAATTACGTTTAACCTATATTAGCCTAGTGTTGATTAATTGGGCATTATGGGGGTGGTTTAAATCATGGGGAGTTGATATTTTATGGTATGTTACCGCAGCTGGCTTATCTCTACTATATGTTGCCCAAAAAGACCCCCTACTAAGACAACCAGAATATAAAACAGCCCGTAACAGCCTGCGTGTACTTAGCACCAGCCTGATTTGTGGATGGTCGATTATATTTTCTACCAAAACGGCATTAATACTGGGATTTTTAATACCGGGATTTTTAATCCCACTCTTTCTGAGTTGTATCAGTATTTTTGCGGGGTTAGCTTTGCGAGTAAGAGCTTTTCTTTACGTCGGTACAGTCGCATTTCTAATTACTAGTATTTATCACCTGGTAATTTTGACTTTAGACTACCCAACTTTGAAATGGATTGTCGGCTTTATAGTTGGTATCGTCTTAATTTCCATTGCTGCTAACTTTGAAACCAACCGCGATCGCTTTAGTTCCATGCTTCGCAATATTACCAATGAATTACGAGAATGGGAATAGTAAACTACCCACACTGATCTTGCGGTACAGTGTAGGCTTTTGGTAGCCATTAGTAGTTATTAATCATTTATTTTGTGACTTACGCAAATGGCACATTTTTTCTTGTAGGGTGTGTGAGACTACGAAACGATGTGAACGTAGAAATAAGACTTCCTGCGTTACGCACCAGCTACCAATTGTGACACTATCGTAAGTCCTGTTATTTTTTTCTCAATAGATACTAGTCCTGTCCCCCTAGAAGATTACCGAATTGAGTGAAACCCATTCATAGGGAGAAGAGGGGGAAGAGAGTGTGAGAGTTAATGTAGTGACTTAAAGTGCTGGTTTCCTCTGATGATGCAGCTTTACATCCAAAATAGGTGTTTGTACTACGTGTACGGTTGTAGAAGCAATAGAAACTCTACCTTTTGTGTTGTCAATTTCGTCAAGAATGCGAGTAAATAATTCGTCTTTCTTAACTCGGCGTTTTTTGTATTCTATTACATAGCGTAGTGTAAATTCTATCCAGTTGTCGTTAGCAGTAAGAGTGACTGCTGGCTCAATTTTGGCATTTTCAATTAGGTACTTGTGTACCATTTTTTTCCAGTTAGCTTGGGCTGTAGGAACATATTCACCCACCACTTCTTGAGCTACTTGCTGTAAAATTGTTCTAGTTAAGCGGCGATCGCTACCGTATTTAATTGGTAAGGTAATTTCATCCCAGACAAAGGGGAAATCAGCGGAATAGTTGTAAACGGGTTCTTTGAAGACAAAGCTGTTAGCAATCCGCACAATCCTGCCATTGTAAAGGTCTGATTTCACCCAGTCACCACATTCCATCAGGGTTGTACGGAGAATGCTGATATCAATCACATCTCCCATAATGCCTCCTAGTAAAACTCGGTCTCCAGGACGGTAAAATTGACCAAGGGAGATAGCTGCCCATCCTGCGAAGCTAGCGATGACTTCTTGTAAAGCAAAGGCTACTCCTGCACCAATAACCCCAAAGATAACCGTAAACTGACGAAATTGAGAACTAAACACCCCAGCTGCATATAACAGCATCAAACCATAGCCAAAAAAATTGATTCCCTTACGCAAGTGATAACGGATATCTGAATCTGGAATATAACGGGGTAGGGTATTACTAAGGGTGCGGAAAACCAGGGAAATGACTAAAATGCCAATGGTGACTTGTATCAGTTTCATTACCATCGGTTCTTTTAACCAGTTTTGAATGGTTGGGAAAATCTGCATCATAACATAAACCTTCTAAGTACCTGGGCAAAATTAATTAGACATTTTTTTGAGGTAGGGAACTCTTAATAGGGAACTCTTAACAGGTTATATAACTCGATAGTAAATATATAAATAATTTTGCATAAGCACACATCTTGCACCAGGGTCAGAAAGCGAGGTCTTCCTAAAATACATTACGAGGTAAAATCTTGTAACGAGGGATGAGCAGATGTTTGGAAGCTGATTTTGGCAAACAATGTTAAAACCTGGTACCGCTATAAGCCACAATTTTTATAGAGAAAACGAACATAGGCAAATTTAACATGGATATCAAAAACGGCTTTGTGGGTACCGTCGGCAATACACCGCTGATTCGTTTAAACAGCTTTAGTGAAGAGACTGGATGTGAAATCCTCGGTAAAGCTGAATTTCTGAATCCTGGTGGTTCCGTTAAAGATAGGGCAGCACTTTACATTATTCAAGATGCAGAAGAAAAAGGTTTACTCAAACCAGGTGGTACAGTAGTAGAAGGAACTGCGGGTAATACTGGTATTGGTCTAACTCATATTTGCAATGCTAAAGGCTATAAGTGCCTAATTATTATTCCCGATACCCAGTCCCAAGAAAAGATGGATGCACTGAGGACGTTGGGTGCTGAAGTCCGTCCGGTTCCTGCTGTTCCTTACAGAGATCCCAACAACTATGTCAAGCAATCTGGTAGAATTGCGGCTGAAATGGAAAACGCGATTTGGGCAAATCAATTTGATAATTTAGCAAATCGTCGTGCCCATTATGAAACTACAGGACCCGAAATTTGGGCACAAACAGATGGTACAGTGGATGCTTGGGTATCTTCAACGGGAACTGGTGGAACCTATGCAGGGGTATCGATGTTTCTCAAAGACAAAAATCCCGATGTCAAATGTGTTGTAGCTGACCCCATGGGTAGCGGACTTTACAGCTATGTGAAAACAGGGGAAATTAAAATCACAGGTAATTCAATTACCGAGGGTATTGGCAATAGTAGGATTACAGGAAATATGTCAGGGGCACCCACGGATGATGCTATCCAGATAGATGACACAGAAGCGGTGCGTGTTGTTTATCAATTATTACGTAAAGATGGTATATTTATGGGTGGTTCTACGGGGATTAATGTTGGTGCTGCTGTTGCCCTTGCTAAACAAATGGGACCAGGACACACTATAGTTACCATTCTCTGCGATAGTGGTGCGCGTTACCAGTCCCGTTTATTTAACCGCGAATGGCTGGCATCTAAAGGATTGTCCCCAGATTAATCTTAATCTCCCCATCTCCCTATCTCCCCTCTCCCTGCTGCGGTTCTAAGAGTGTGTCTATACAATAAAACATAAAATTCTTGTAGGGTGTGTTAGACGCAGGAGTGGTATATCACTTTACAGCAATTTTCATCTATTTGAACCACATCCATCGTAGGGGTTTAGCAATGCGCTTTACCCCTACAGCGTGCGTGGTCTATTTACCTGAAAATCGCTGTAAACTATAACTTGGGCAATGGGTCTAACGCACCGTCATGCATTCACGCATACCTGCAAAAGTCGCTGATCTGTCTACAAAAGTACTGTGTTTCCTCGCTTTGACCTTTTGTAAATGGTCTGCTTATTTCTTATTTTTGTTGTTGCTGAATAGAGGGATGATTTTGCCCAATTGGGGACGAAGTAGTGGGACTTACAACAACCATTTTATCCCCGTGATCAGTAAGGCTTTATTTTTATTTTAGAAACATTCTCTCAAAAAATGACCGATTTCCCTAAACCATCAGCATCTCCCAACAAGTCTCCTGTTAGCGCTAAATGCGTTCGTGTATGTCAAAATCGGACTTGTCGCAAGCAAGGTGCAGCGGAGGTACTAGCAACTTTTCAAGCTTTAGCTGTTCCTGGGGTGACAGTCACGGGTGGGGGTTGTTTGGGACAATGTGGTAATGGACCTATGGTGCTGATATTGCCAGATAATGTCTGGTATTGTGGTGTCCACCCCAGTGAAGTACCTTTGGTAGTAGAACAGCATTTACTGGGGGGTCAAAGGGTGAAACAGATGCTGTATTATCGATTTCATACCCAGGAATAATTTTTACCTATAAAAACGTATATATCTGTAATATATTTGATTGAAGCGAGAAATCCTATGAATATTCACCAGTTAAGCCACTCTTTAAAGTTAAAGTGGTTAAGTTATTACCATCAAAATCGTTCTTGGTTGGTAAAAATCAGAATTTGGGGTACCTATGATGGTCAACGTCGTCCTACTTCTAGTTTTATTTTGGCAAGTGTATCTGTTTTAGAACCGCAACTTGAGCAGATATTTCCTTTTATCTTGGAATTGAGTAACAATCCGGATCAAATTGTTGCTGCTTTGGGATTGAATTTTAATCCTGAGGAGGAGTTGCATTTAGTTGAATCGAAGAATAAGAAGACTGGAAACCAGTTTGATGGGGAAGAGTTACAAAATGGATATAAGGGAATAGGGAATAGGGAACAGGGTATAGGAAATAGAGAACAGGGTATAGGGAATAGGGAACAGGGTATAGGAAACAGGGAACAGGGTATAGGGAATAGGGAACAGGGAATAGGGAATAGGGAACAGGGAATAGGGAATAGTGGACAAGAATTGATGCAAAAAGCATCGTCAAAATACTTTGATAACAGGTTTAATGAACCCACGAGGACTTCAACAGAAAGACAGGAATTATCCACGAACAATACAGTCATTGCGACGCAAGAAAGTAATTCTAAAAGTCTGAATTATCGTCACGAATACGTAAGTCCTGAAAAAGAAATAGAAGCAGTTTCTTTACAGTTGAAAACCCCTAATCATAGTCCACTAATAACTACTTATAGTGAGGTGGTAGAAAAGAATAATTTGGTGCAGCAGGAACAACTAGATACTCTTGATAAAGCAAATTTAGCACCACCTAAGAGGACTTTTAAGCTGAATTTGTCTGCTTGGATAGATAATTTTTGTCAGGGTACTGGGTTGGAAAAGGAGGAGGTCATTTTTATTCCTTTCTGAGTGGGGTCATACTGATAATTTGCACCAATGTATTTTAGCCCGATACCCCACCTTGAAATAAATTTCAAGAAACCTATAAACCAAGCACATTAAAACGCGCTGAAAGACCTTTCCCAGTCTGATTTATCAGACTTTGTTTATAGATTCCTGGGATTTTAATCCTAGGCAATGAGGATGGTTAATTGCAAAACAACCTCTAACCTGATGATTTCTTCTGCTTCTCTGTTGTTTCTAACCACTTTTTACCCATTTCAATGGGGATATCTAAGGCTGGACAAAGCATTTTAATTAATTCAATTCCCCCAGTTAAAATCATATCTCTGACGCGGGAATTTGTTTTTACTTGTTCGTTAAATTGATTTGCTAATTCTGTTGTTGTGGGGTAATTTGTTTGCAGTTGCGTTAATAAATCTTGAATTTATTTTGCAGCTTCGGAAAGACTTTGTTTTTGTTCCGGTGCGTAGTTGTTTTGAGTCTTAAATTGGTTTCCTGAAACTTCTACTGGGAAATTATTTCCAGTGCTAAATCCAATATTACTATTGTCACTGAATTTGAAATTATTTGTAGGTTTTTGCATAATGATTTTTGGATTGTGAATAGTTATAGGTTGATTTGGACTTGGTAAATCTATGATATTTTGTTGTTCTACAACTGGGAAAGTATTTTGAGATGTTGATGAACCTCCAACCCCAAAACCAACCCTATCGTCTTTTCCTGAAACTTCTCTTTCACCTCTCCCGCTAACCTCGCACCCAATATCAAATCCACATCAAATGCTAACTGCACTATTCGCACAGCTAACGCTTCATCCTCCACCAAAGCTAACCCTAGGTGTAGGGTGGGTTATGACTTTAGTCTAAAGCAGCAAAACTTGTATTAGAAAATGGTGCGTTACCCTAGGGGATAACACACCCTATGTGTTTTTGATTCTGTTCAATTTAAAAACCCCACCCCAAATTCCAAGTTTTAAAGAGGAAAAGGGGTAAGGGAAGATAAAATCAGATTATTTGCTTGCAGATGTCTAGTTATAACTTTTGCAGCAATTCTTGGGTTAATTGAGAGAATGCTTTGGAACCTGATGACATGGGACTATTAATTACAACAGGGACAAAACTATCAACTGCTTTGGCAACATTTACATCCACAGGTATTTGTGTTTGACAGATTTTGTCAGCACCAAAGTCTTGATGAACGCGGTGGATTACTTGTTTATAATATCTACCAGTTAGTATATTACTGTTGGACATTGTAAAGACGATTCCCAACATTTGAATATCCATTTTTGCTTCATGTTCGTGACTTTCTTTAAGTTGAGCAATTCGTCTTTCTAGTAACTGAATTCCGACTACAGATAGAGGTTCTGGTTTAGCAGGAAGAATATAGTAATTACTAGTAGCTAAAGCGCTGCGAGTTAAAAGATTGTATCCCGGTGCGCAGTCTAAGACAATAAAATCATAATCTTCACGCACAGGTTCTAAGATTTTACCTATCAGTACTCTTTCAAAGCGATTCCAAATTGTTTCAAAATCTGTTTCACCCATAGCAACTGCTTGGTTATGCAGCATTTCGGAAACTATAAATTCATCGTATAAATCGATATCTCCTGGTAGTAAATCTAGTCCTGGAAGTTGACAAACACCGGATTGAATAATATCCCTAATTGTATGTTTTATCTTTTGTTCGGGATTAATAATTTGGTCGATGAGATGTCTAAATGTGCGTCTGTATTTGCGACGTTTGGCAAATTCTACGGGAGACATCAGACTCAGTGTAGCGCTAATTTGGGTATCTAAATCTAATACTAAGACTCGTTTACCATGATTTTTTGCTAAACAAGTAGCTATGTTGACGGTGAGGGTGGTTTTACCGACTCCACCTTTCATATTCGCTGTTGAAATTACATATCCCATCGTTTAATTCCTTTGATAATGCATTCCCATTACACACATCTTGCACCTGGGGAGTGAAACTGGGTTGATTGGAAATATTCCTATCGAGGAATTTAATTTTTCGTTCATCAACCCGGTTTCTCAATGTTAATTGACAATGATGCAAGATATCACATTAGTTAATGTATACGCTTGGTTATTGATGACAAATTTTCAGTAATTTTAAAATTTTTCTATACTGAAAAGCAGTCAGATTATATCAAGGATGGGTACACTTGTTGAGAGATATTGTTGGAAGTGTTGAATATCTAGTTACAATCAAATCAGGTTTGAAAATTTTTGGTATAGGATATGATAGCCATCCGTCAAGAACCAGAAAAAATGACTATTGAGGAATATCTCGCATGGGAACCTCAGCAAGATGTTCGCTATGAATATGTCCATGGTGAAGTTTTTGCAATGACGGGTGGTACAATTCCCCATAATGACATTGCTCTAAATTTTTACAGAGCTTTGTACCCACATCTTCGTTCTAGAGGTTGTAGGGTGAACGTAGCAGATGTGAAAGTGCAAGTCAGTCCTCAAAGTCCTTATTATTATCCTGATGTTATCGTTAGTTGTCACCCCCAAGACCTAAATGCACGCAAATTTATTCAATATCCGAAACTGATTGCGGAAGTTCTTTCGACTGGTACAAGTGCGAAAGATAGGGGTGAAAAATTCAATTATTATCAGACAATCTCAACTTTGCTAGAGTATATATTAATTGATTCGGAAAAAATCTCCGTTGAGCGTTATTGTCGGGGAGAAGGTAAAATGTGGTTTTACTATCCCTATACGGATGGAGAGATAATTACTTTATCGAGTATTGAATTTGAGTTTCCCATAGAGTTGCTATATGAAGGTGTTGTATGGGAGACACGAGAATAGCCAGTTTACCATGTGTATTGTCAAATATAGCATAACTGACTCAGTTTAGAGATTATTTTGGTAGTTGCTAGAATGTGTTGTATGGGAAACACGGGAATAGCCAGTTTACCATGTGTATTGTCAAATATAGCATAACTGATCAGTTTGGAGATAATTTTGGTAATTGAATATTGGAAGTGAATAAACTCTGTAAGCGTTGGAGTTGAGAACCAACTTGATAAATTAAATCTCCTTTACCTAGTAAGTAAGCTGCTGATGTTTCGGTTCCACCCAAAACGATTTTAGAATCTGCTTCGCTAGCTGTACGTAAAGCAATTCTTCCTGGTAAATTGGAACGGATTAGGGGAGTGACTACTTTTGCTTCTGGACGTTGGGTAGCTATAATCAGATGAATTCCTGCTGCTCTTGCTTTTGCACCTAAGCGTTTAATACTTTGTTCTAATGCGGTGCGGGGTTCTTTTTCCACCATGAAATCTGCATATTCATCAAAAATGCAGACTATTCTGGGTAGAGGTTTAGAGGAAGCTTGGTTATAAGAAGTCAAATCATTACATCTTGCTTTTTCAAATTTTTGGTAACGAGATTCCATTTCTCCTACTAGTTCATCCATCAGTTGAATAGCGGATTCTTCATCTTTAATAATGGGTGAATGTAACCACTGCATTTGTTCAAATTCAGGGAAAGTTACCCGTTTGGGATCGACAAGACATATTTGTAGATGTTCTGGGGAATAACGATAGAGGAGACTGAGGAGAAGGGAACGCAGAAATTCACTTTTTCCACTTCCAGTTGTACCCCCTACTAAAAAATGACAAGTATTTGGATTTGATAAATCAGCGTCTATGAGTTTTCCTTCTAAATCTACACCTAAAGCAATTTTGATAGGTGAATTTTTAGGTAAAAGTTTGGATTTTATATAATTCTCGAATTTGGCAATTTGTCTATCTTCACGGGGTAAATCTACACTGACATAACCAGCTTGGGGAGAAATTAAAGGTGGGTTTTCTAAGCTTAATTGTACTTGTAAATCTGCTGATAATCTTAATATAGAACTCACTTTGACACCCAGTTGAGGTTTGAGTTTGACGCGAATAAAACTAGGTGCAATTGCAACTCCTTGATAATCTACTCCTATTCCAAAAGATTGTAATGTGTTAACTAATTCTTTCCCTATAGAATCAGCATCTGGTTGTGGTTGAACTACAGAGATTTCTTCTTCTTCTTTTCCTTCGATAATTACATCTTTTGTTCCTAAATCTACCTCTGTAGGTTTTGTTTGTCTACCCTCATCCTCTGTGGGTGAAGGTTGTTCAGATGAATTTTGAGATTGATTCAGGAAATAAGTCTGACACTTTTGTTGTTGTGGACAAATTTCGCATAAATGAGGTTGGGTTGTTGATGGTGGTGGATTATCTTGATTTGGTTTCCAAGTCACCCATTCTTGCATTTGTTGTAATTTATAGGGAATCAGTTGATGTACTGTATCCTCTAGTTGTTCCCAGGAGTATTTATATTCTTTAAATTCTGGTAAAACACAATAAACAGCAGAATCCACAGCTACTTTTTTATTTTGCCATAACATGTAACTGTAAAGAGCAACTTGAGCTAATTGTGCTGATGGATCGACAGGTTGATAGGTTTTAAATTCTACGACACATAAACGTTTGATTTGAAAATTAAATACTAAACAGTCAAATTCTCCTGTAACTTTTTTTGTGCTTCCATCAGGTAGTTGAAAATTATGTTCTAGTTTACGTGTTTCCTGAATAAAAGTGTTTGCAATTAATTGTTCTGCACTACAATATTCCCGATTGATAATCAGTAATTCTGCAAATTTTTTGATTAATCCTTGTAATCCTTGCCAAACTTTTAATAATGTTTGTCCTTGATTGACATCTTTTGCAATGGCTTGATTTAAATAAGGAGAAAATTTTAATTGATAAAATAACTCCTGCATCCCGGAAGAAACTTTTTCTAAGTTGAGTTGGGAAGCATTTAATTGAAAAAATTCTTGAAACTTAAGTTCTGTGATTGCTAATTGAATAAAGTCATCCGCTAGCTTATGAAATGTATTACCCACCGCACCAAATGGTTGTTCTGGTGGAATAAAAAGACTATTACTACCGAAGTTATGATTTAAGTAAAATAAACGGGGACATTCAAAAGCTAATCTGACTTTGGTTGGGGTGAAATTTGAGTTATGGGATTTTTTTGTTGAGTTTTTGGAAGGTTTCTGTTTCATAACATCCCCTTGAGAAAATTCTAGTAAGTGATGATGAACAGCAGCTAGATATACTGTGTCTAAAGCAGCGTATTTAAGTTGCTTTTCTGTTAAAGGACGTTTTCCCCAATCACTTGCTTGTTCTGATTTATCAACATCAGAAAACTGAGAGAGTTCTTCTGCTAAAGTTTTGAGTTTTAAATCGGAAACTTGTAAAGTTTGTTTGGTAATTTTTCTCGCTAGTTTCAAAGTGCAGGTCACATTTTCAGCAGATTTACCACCTAAATACTTCAAATCAAAAGATGCATTGTGAAATACTTTCTCAATCTGAGGATTTAGCATAATTTGCTGAATAAAATATGCTATCAAATCTGGTTTATCTAAAACATCCAAGATATAAGCATATTCACCTGTAAAATCTGTAGATTCTGCTAGTACCTGAATTAAGGATAATTTGGGATAGGGGGTATACCAATCAGCAATCTCGGTATCTAACCAAAGTTTTTCAGCTAAGGTAAAGCTATTGATTTGTAATTTAATTTCATCCTCTGTTGTCAAATAATGCATTGGCTTAAGCAACTACACAAATTAATTGATCTTGTAATTTCGCTTTGGGGTCAAGTATTTTGACTTTTCGTTCTTGACACAACAATTGAATCAATGATTTAACGTCTTCTTCAGTAGCATCATCATAATGACTCACAGCTTGATTAATTAAAGTTGGTACACCCATAAAATGTTGGGTTATCACCAGGTTAGATATATAATTTTTGACTTCTTCTAAATATTTTGAATGTTTCCCATTACCATTATTGTCAGGGTCTGGGTCTGATTTTTTCACAATTCCCAAGTCTTGCAATAAAGCACAACTGTGCAAAATTCCGGATTCACGAATTAGGGATTGTAATTCTTTCACATTAATAGTTTTACCAGCAATTACTAATTCCTGAGCATTAGCAGAGTTAACTAAGTTCTGGTAAGTTGCTAATTGATGCACAGAAGATAAATGTGGCTTGATATGAATATTTTGAGTACCTGTGAAAATTTGTTGATATAACTGATAACCTTTCAGCTTACCATTACCAACATTATCTTTTCTAATTAGAAATAGCTGATGACAAAGTCGTTTCTCAATTACTTTTTGACAAGCATCCATAATATGAAAAAAACTTCTCATATTCCCATCTTCTGTCCAGACTATTCCTATTTTTTCCGCGCTTGATGATTGAGATGATTGATAAGTGAAGGAATAACTACTGTATGTACCACTAATCAACTTGGGTTTAATTGAGTTTATTTGTAATGATTCTAATGCTAACTGCAACATTGTTATCAGTTCAGGTGCAGAAAATAAACTAATTTTCTGGATTTTAGTCTGAGTTTTTTTGAGTTCTTTTTGCCAAATCAATTGAAATTCAGCTTTAGTTATATTATCTTCATTTCCAATGGTGCCATTCTTATTAAGATAAATTTTATATTCTTGATACTTTTTTCTTCCTAATATAATTGTGTTTCTAGGATGAGTTTTTCCACCAGGAAAGGAATCTTCTAATAACTGTTTTTCTAGAGGGAAAATAGCTGTCTTAGGCTTGGGATTAGCTTGTTGATGTAAACCTTGCAGTTTATAAGCCCAAAGTGCTTCTGCTTGTTCTAAATTAATTTGTCTAAGTGATATTAACTTTTCAATTCTTGCTCTATCAGCTTGAAAAATCTTTCTAGAAGCCCGCATCCAAGCGTCTTTAACTACACTGATAATAATTAAAAAGTTTTTCAATCCATCATTATGAATAGTTGTATTAATTGTGAATAAAGGCTGAGGATTAGAATCCCAATTAGGTGCGCTTTCAGCTTGATCGAAACATAAAACTATAGGTTGTGTTTCTGTAGAAATCTTGCCAAAATTTGCCAAAATATTTTTAGCTTCATGTTCAGAATCAATACAGAATTTAACTTTTAATAATTGCATTGATTCGTCACTTAAGTTATCTCCTCGCAACCACTCACAAGCTAAAGAGGATAGTTCTGGATCGGTTAGATCGTGCAGTATACCAAAGAATATTTCGGGATTATAAATACCCGCTTGTTTATATGTATCTTTGAGATATTTAATAAAGTTTTGGCGATTACTTAGTAATAATTGCCAAATATTATTATTGAAAATATGCTTATTACTAGGTTTTGTAAAAGCAGATAAGCTTTTTAGCCACAGAATTAATTGAGATTCTTCTTCACCTTCTGGTACTTTAATTAAACTATCAACTGTACAACGTAATATATGTCTCCAGAGATGTTCATTATCAGCCCAAGGACCAATATAAGCAAAAAAAGCTTTAGAATTAAAGTTCCGTTTTAGCCTACCCAATAAATAACTTTTACCAGAACCCGCATCACCTACAACTAATAGACTACGACTACGATTATCCATCCCTACGAGGTCTAAAAAATCTTCAATTTCAGTAATATCCTCTTGATGGATAGACTCAACTATAGAGTTAACATCTTGATTCTCTGTCCAAAAATTACCTACCCTAGTATTTACCAAATCAAAGGGATTAACTTCACGTTTGATAATGTCATCGATTCTTGCCATAATCATACCCTGGTGAGAAAGCGAACTTCATGTACAATAGAGTATCTACTATTTAGTAGACACTAATAAAAAACAGCGAACCACCCACATTTTGAATAATTCCAGCTGCAACTTGTTCTGGTGTATAGTGGGTTGGATCTAACAAAGTACTCAACTCGATTTGGTCATTTTTTTCCAAACGATAAAGCGCTTTATCTAATTGTTCCCGTGACAATGGTGGTTCTAACTTTTCTCTAAGGTGGAAAATTGGTAAATAATTATCAGTACCCAATTCCCTATCTAATTTTTTGATAGTTTGTAAAACTTCTTCGTCACTGATATCAGTAACCTTCTCAAATCCAGAATCTGGAGAAGAAACAACTGCTGACTCAACAGGTACAGACTTCCGCAAAAAGCGCAGATAATTATTTAGCAAATCCAAGCTAATCACTGGATTAGAACCCTTTTTCGGAGTGTAATCATTCCGTAAATACTCCAAACCCCTCTGTGTTATCCATACTTCAGCATTCTTCTGTTTGCGCTTCATTTCAAACTCAATTAACCCCTTTTCCTTGAAGCTTTTCAATATTTCCTGTTTCTTTGCAGCTTTCAAAGATTTAGGAGTGATTTTACTGGGACTAATTTTTCCAGAAGCTTTACTAATACTCTCTAGTACCTTACGTTCCTTTTCTGTTATAGGTAACTCAGCGCTGTCTGCTTTCAATGCAGCTTTACCTGCAGGTAAAATATTGACTGAACCAATCTCACGGGAATAGTCTACTAATTCCCGACTACCCAAATCCTCACAAATCTTATTTTTTCCATCGTATTTTAAACTACTCAAGCTTGAACGATAATTGGGACATCCCAATAACTTCAGCAAGAATTTTAACTCATTCGTTTCCATGGGAGTAATCTTAACCTGTATCTAAAACAGTATTACTCTAACGCAAAAAGCAATAATTTACACACATTTATCCATGGTAACTAGAATTACTGTCATTAAGTATAAACTTTTTCTGATTATGATTATAAATATTTTGACGTTGCTGAATGAAAGTATGAATTTACAGAATACACACCCCCTATCCCATTGAGAGAGGTGTTAGGGGTAAGGATAGGAGAGGTTTGTATTTAAGATTCATAGCTAGGTCATATCTTGCACCATTCTCAACAAGCACCGAAAAACCGAGTTTATAAACCAAAAATTAGGTTTTTTACAGGTCATACTAATTTGCATTCAAAACCCTAATCAACGAAATTCCCATTCTCCACTCCCGACTTCCGACTTCCGATTTTGAGAATTACGCTTTAGAACAAGGATTGGTATCAATAATCAACGAAATTCTTATTCCCCACTCCCGACTCCCGACTTCCGATTTTGAGAATTACGCTTTAGAACAAGGATTGGTATCAATAATCAACGAAATTCAAATTCTCAACTCACGACAACCCAATTCCGATAATGACAATAATGATTAAGAACAAGGAGTGCTATAAATAATCAAC
>JAAUYI010126091.1_pt1 | contig 20878 bp, 16 predicted proteins | sample 7278041 | NCBI WGS metagenome assembly JAAUYI01 (sample SAMN14350216, study PRJNA611818) | marine sediment metagenome | isolation source: surface marine sediment (0.6m) | place: French Polynesia: Moorea | collected 2018-08
AGAGCACCTCGTCGGTCGCCAGATGCACGTCGGCATAGGAGGTGCCGCCTCGCGATTCGGGGCCGTAACTCGGGATGTAGGTCGAGTCGAAACCCTCGTGGATGGCCCCCAGGGAGGTCAGTTTGGCGATGGTTTGAGCGCCGTCACCGCCGGCGCCGGCGAATTTGATCGCCACGTCGTGCTCGTCGATGTGGGACGGAAAGCGCTCGGCGAAGCGCGGCGCCGGCTCGTCGGTGCCGCCGATCACCCGCGCCAGCTTCTCGGCCTCGAAGCTAGGTTTGTCGAGATGGAACCAGGGCTCGGTGGGGATGTCTTTCTTGACCCCGAGCGGGAAGATCGGAACCATGTTCTCCTCGACCCATTTCTCGGCTTCCTGCGGGCTCAGGCGAAGGTGGGTCGGGCACTCGGAGAGGACCTCGACGAAACCCAGCCCGCGGTTCTCGACCTGCAGGCGTAGGGCCTTCTGGATCGCCTTGCGGGCCCGATTGCGCTGCTTGGCGTTGAATAGCGCGACCCGTTCGACGTAAATCGGGCCGTCGAGCGTCGCGATGACCTCCGCCATCTTGAGCGGCAGGCCACTCAGCCGATCGCGGCCCGCCGGCGAGGTGGTGGTGGGCTGATCCATCAGGGTGGTCGGTGCCATCTGGCCGCCGGTCATGCCGTAGATGGCGTTGTTGATGAAGATGAAGCTCATCGGCAAGCCCATCTGAGCCGCCTGCATGACCTCCGCCAGGCCGATCGACGCTAAGTCGCCGTCACCCTGGTAGTTGACCACGATCGCCTCAGGATTGGCCATCTTGTGGCCCAGCGCCACTGCTGGCGCCCGGCCGTGGGCTGCCTGGGTGTTACCGACGTCGAGGTAGTAGTAGAGGAAGACGGCACAACCCACCGGCGAGATCGCCACCGTGCGATCCTGGACGCCGAGGGTCTCGATCGCCTCGGCCAGATATTTGTGGGCCAAGCCATGCCCGCAGCCCGGGCAGTAGTGGGTGGCGTGGGCTTTGAGCCCTTCGCCGTGGGCATGACGCTCGAAGTGCTGATAGAAGACCTTAGACATCGGGGGCCTCCTCCGTCGCACGAGGATTCGTTGACTCGAGAGCGACGATCTTGTCGACGATCTCTTCTTGCTGCGGCAGCACACCGCCGAAGCGGCGTACGTGATCGACGGCGATTCCCGTGAAGTCCGGTCCGGCGTGGCTGAGCGCCAGACGCATCTCGTCTTCCAGCTGGCCGGGCCCGGCTTCGACGACCACCACACCGCGAGTCTGGGTGAGCAGCGGCAGGAGGTCGCGGATCGGGAAGGGCCATAGGGTCACCGGCCGGAAGAGCCCCGCGCGGATGCCGCGCCGACGCAGGGTGCGGACCGCGCCCTTGGCCATCCGTGCCGGGGTGTTGCAAGCGACCAAGAGCCACTCGGCATCGTCGCACTCATAGAGATCGGCACGCTGCTCGGAGTCGATCATGCGTTCGTACTTGGCGTTCAAGTGGACGTTGTGGTCCTCGAGATCGGCCTCGGCGAGGCGCAACGAGCACAGCAGATTGCCGCGATGATTCTCGTCACCGTAGACCGCCCAGTCGGGGATCCCGGGTTTGACCAGGTAGTCCGGTAGCTCGACGCGACCGGTGATCTGGCCGAGATAACCGTCACCCGCCAGGATCACCGGGTTGCGGTAGCGGAAGGAAAGCTCGAAAGCAAGCTGGGTCAGGTCGAGCATCTCCTGCGGCGTCGACGGCGCGAGCACAACGGCGTGCGTGTTGCCGTGCCCCAGGCCGCGGCAGACCAGCTTGATGTCGCCCTGTTCCGGGCCGATATTGCCGAGGCCCGGGCCGCCGCGCATGATATTGACGAAGACTCCGGGGATCTCGGCGCCGATCATGTAGGAGATGCCTTCGAGCATCAGGCTGAAGCCCGGCGAGGAGGTGAAGGTCATCGCCGGCAAGCCGGCGCCGCCGCAGCCGTACATCATGTTGACGGTCGCCACCTCGCTGACCGCCTGGACGAAGACGCCGTCGAGCTCGGGCAGCAATTTGGCCATCAGCTCGGCGCCTTCGCTCGACGGAGTGATCGGATAACCAAAGAGGTGCCGGCAGCCGGCCAGCAGCGCACCGATCGCCGAAGCGTGGGTGCCCTTGAGCACCATCGGCTCGAGACGCGGCATCGGTAGCCGGAGGTCGGGAATGGTCTCGGGAGTCGGAGCGGTGGTCTGGCGCGGCCCGAAGTAGGCCTCCGGGTCGATCATCTCACCGTCCGCGCTCGCGGGTTCAGGCATCAAGCCGTGAGGCTCGGGGCAGGCGGTGAGACACAGGCCGCAGGCGTTGCATTTCTCGAGGTCGAGGGTCACCGGCGTCAATCCGGTGGCGGGATCGATCTCGGTGCCTGGGTGGATGCAGTCTTTCGGACAGGCCTCGATGCATCGTCCGCAAGCTTTGCAGAAGTCGGGAAAGAGAAACGGTTTCGGACGGGTCTTCTTGGCGCGGGTTACGGTAGTCATGGCGAGCCCTCCGGTCGAAACTCGGGCACTCACCCGGACGGCAGTCCGCGGATGGCAATGACGGACCGCCTTCGGGCGAATATTCGGGTGAGTGCCCGATCTCATTGTCCGTCGCCATCGCCGGCGTCGGAACACCCGCCGGGGTGGGCGTGTATCTCTCGGCGGGTGGTTTGTGGGAGAAAGGGGTGGCGAGCTTGACGTGCTGGTGTCCGGCTGTTACAAACCGGCCTCCACAAGAGGAGATAAAGCAAATGGACAAAACCAATCCCAGATGTTTCTTCGACATCACCGCCGATGGCGCCCCCGTGGGTCGCCTGGAATTCGAGCTGCATGCCGACGTCGTGCCCAAGACCGCGGAGAACTTTCGCGCGCTGTGCACTCACGAGAAAGGTTTCGGCTACAAGGGCAGCACGTTTCACCGGGTGATTCCCGGTTTCATGTGCCAGGGTGGTGATTTCACCAACCACAATGGGACCGGCGGCAAGTCGATCTATGGCGATCGCTTCGAAGACGAGAACTTCGAGCTCAAGCACACCAGCGACGGACTGCTATCGATGGCCAACGCCGGCCCCGGGACCAACGGTTCCCAGTTCTTCATCACCACCGCGGTGACCCCCTGGCTGGATGGCAAGCATGTCGTCTTCGGCAAGGTGGTCGAGGGCATGGACGTGCTCAAGAAGGTCGAAGCGCTCGGCAGCCGAAGCGGAGCGACCAGCAAGCGTTTGGTCATCGAGGACTGCGGGCAGCTCTAGTCAAAGGCCGGCTAGAATCCCGCACTGGCCCGCGTCGCCCGGACCCCTGCGGGCGGCGCTGCGCTAAACTCGCGCGGCCTCCCATAGGATCCAAGATGCTTATTCCAAAAGGTTTGCAGTTCCGATCGAGGCCGCGCTCAGACACGCCTCCACGCCGTCCTCGGGGATCCGGGCGCCGCTCCAAGGCCGCGACAGAGCATTTCTGGATGGAATTCAGCCCGGTCAGGTTCCGGTGAGCGCGGCGAGCCAGACGTTTCGGACCCTCGAGGCGCGACTCGATGTCGATGACGGGATTCTGTGGCTGACCCTCAATCAGCCCCGGGGCAACATCCTGACCATCGAGATGGTGGGCGAGCTCGGCGCCGCCCTCGAAGCCCATCGCGACCTCCGAGGGCTCAAGCTGGTGGTGCTGCGCGGCGCCGGCGGTCACTTCTCCTATGGCGCTTCGGTCGAGGAGCATCGCCGCGAGATGGCGCCGGCGATGCTTGAGGGTTTTCACCGCTTCATCCGCCAGCTGGCGGCTTATCCGGTGCCGACCGTCGCCCTGGTCGAAGGCAATTGCCTGGGGGGCGGCTTCGAGGTCGCGATCTGTTGCCACTTCATGATCGCCACCGAAGGAGCTCGCTTCGCTTGCCCGGAGATCAAGCTCGGCGTCTTTCCGCCAGTGCTGGCGGCGATCGGCGCTCAGCGCTTGGGCGGTCTCGCCGCCGAGCGTCTGCTGCTCACCGGCGAGACCTTGCCGGCTGAAGAAGCGGGGCGACTCGGCCTGCTGGCGGCGCTCGTCGCGACCGACGAGGATCCTGCCGAGGCGCTGCTCGCCTGGTACCGAGAACGGCTCGAACCGCTCTCGGCCTTCGCCCTGCGTCAAGCCACCGCCGCTGCCCGTCGGGCTTCAGGCTTCCTCGACCACCTGGATCGTGCGCTCGATGCCAGCGAGGAGCTTTACCTCGAGCGGTTGCTTCCCAGCCACGATGGCAACGAGGGGATCGAAGCTTTCTTGGAAAAGCGCCGGCCGGCGTGGACCGGCGCCTGAACTCGAGACTCGACGGCCCTTATCCAGCCGCCTCCAGGCGATCGATGCGCTCGCGCAAGCTGCGAATCGCCGACCGGGTTTCGGCACGGTCGTACTGGCGTTCTCTCTTGAGGTCCAAGACCACCTGATCCAATCTATTCGAGAGCAGGATCTGCCCCTCGGCGATCGCCTTGACGTCGGACCGAGTGTCCTCGAGCAGGACCTGGGTGTTGTCAACCTTCTTCTCGACCTTGTCCAGCCGTTTGTCGATGCCGTCAAATCTGGCGTCCATGCCGTCCAGTCGAGCGTCGATGCCGTCAAAACGGCGGTCAATGCCCTCGAATTTGGAGTCCATGTGGGACTTCAGGGCATCCAGGTGAGCGATCAGAGCTTGGTCTCGGTCCATGATTTCTCCTCAACAGTCGTAGGTGATCCTAGCACGTCCGCACCGGACGCCTTCACCCATATAAAAGACGTAAAAAGGACCGGCGTTCTGTAGGTGTCAGGCAATTTGCTTCATTCGCACAAGTCCATCGATTTGTGAGCGAGGCTCGAGTATGATCAGTACCCTTTCGTCAGCCCGGCACGGCTCCTCATGAGCTCCACTCTCCCGCCGGGCTTCATGGAGGAAATCCCTTGAAACACGACACTGTCCTTTTTCCCCGCGCCCGTATTCCCTACGGCACCTGGGGTAGCAGCTACTTCCCTGCCTGGCAGACGTCAGCGTTGGCCGAGGTCAACATCGGTCAGTTCGCTGGCGAAGCCATGGCCCGCATCCTGAGCCTCAGGAAGGTACCGCAAGCCGAGCTCGAGTATCTGGTGATCGGCTCGACGATTCCCTGGCACTGGAAATTCTGGAACGCGCCGCTGGTGGCCAGCTGCATGGGCCGCCGGATCCCGGGGTTTCATGTCGAGCAGGCGTGCGCGACCGGGCTTCAGGCGACGCTCGCCGCCGCGGCTCAGGTCGAAAGCGGCGCCGACGCGGTCGGCGTGCTGACTTTCGACCGCACCAGCGACTCGCCGGTCGGCGTCTTTCCGGAGCGCCGCGCCCATCAGCGGACCCAGGCGCTGGCCGACGTCTGGGACAACTTCGGCTTCGATCCGGCCACCGGCAAGGCGATGATGGTCACCGCCGGCAACGCGGCCCGCAAGCACGGCATCGATCGCGAGGAGGTCGATGACCTCACGATGTGGCGCTACGAGCAGTACTTCTCAGCCAAAGAGAAGGGGCTGCTCGACCGCGTGCTGGTGCCGCTCGAGGTGCTGAACCTCCAGGGCAAGGTTCTGGGCAAGATCGACGAAGATCTGGGAGTGCGCCGGATCACCCGCGACTCTCTGCGGTCGATGCGCGAGCTCGACACCTGCGTCACGTCCGGCACCCAGACTCACGCCTCGGACGGCATGGCCACGCTGCTCATCGCCAGCGAAGAGAAGGCCCGCGAGCTCAGCCGCCGGCCCGAGATCGACATTCGTCTCGTGGCCAAGACCGAAGTTCGGGCCCAGCCGGCACTGATGCCAGAGGCGCCGGCACTGGCGGTGGCGAAGCTGCTGGAGCGTACCGGGCTGGCGATGTCGGACCTGGCGGTGGTCAAGAACCACAATCCCTTCGCGGTCAACGACGCCATCTTCGCGCGTCTGCTCGACGTCGACTGGCATGACATGAATCACACGGGCTGTTCCCTGGTCTGGGGACATCCCCAGGGCCCGACCCTCACCCGGGTCCTGATCGAGGGCCTGGAAGAGGCGGTGGCGCTCGGCGGCGGTCGCGTTCTGGTTTTCGGCTGCGCCGCCGGCGATATCGGCATCGCCGCCATTTTCGAAGTTTCCTGAGGAGGCGACAAAATGACTCGGGTCCTGAGAGAGAGTACCCTCGAGACGCTCGGTCTGGGGGCGGTGATCGATATCTTCAAGCGCGGAGCCTTACCGGCTAGCACCGCCGATCTGGTCGACCAGGTCTTTGGCCCGGCCAGCGACCGTGGATCGCTCCTGTTGTCCGGCGCCAGCGGCGTCGTCGGTGCCGGCAAGACGGTACAGCTCGGTTCGCGCCTTCAGCCCTACGGCGTGCCGATCGTGGCGCTCGATTTCCCCGGAGCCCCCGACGGCATCGGCCAGCAGTATCCAGGGTTGGTCGCGGCCTTCGGCAGGGAGGAAAGCGCCCGGATCCTGTCCGACGTGGTGCGTTTCAACTATGACGGAAGCCATCTGCCGTCGCGGATGTCGGCCTTCAATCCGCGCTTCGCGCTCGAGGCCGTGCCGGAAGTATTGGAGATCAAGAAGGCACATTACGAGATTCTGCGCGCGGCCTTCCCGGGTATCGAGATCCGTTCGGTGACCTCGGGTTTTCCCAGCTCGCAGCTCGGCGTCGGCATCGCCCATCCGGCCTATCCCCACCAGATCAACAAAGTCTGGGAGGTGGTCGAAGCATCCGACCAGAAGTTGGTCAGCGGAACCGCGTCGTCGGCGATCACCCAGCTCCTCTGGGCCCTCGGCATGCTGCCGATGCCGGTCGCCGATCGCTGGTCGTTCGTGCTCGATGTGCTGTTCTGCGGCCTGACCCAGGTGTCGGCTCGCTACCACGAGGCCTCGGGCGCCCCGTTCTGGAAGATCGACAAGCAGGTGCGCAAGTTGGTCGGCGCCAATCCCTTCCGCGCTCACGACGCGATCGGAATCAAAGGCTCGGCCTTCCTCACCTGGTCGTGCCTCCATCACCTGGGCGAGCAGTACGGCGCGCTCTTCGATCCTTCGCCGCACATCGCCGAGCGCAAGGACTCCGGCACCACCTTCTATCCTCCGAACCATTTCCGACCGTTGGTGCAGTGGACGTTCTCGGACGAGGAGGAAGACGAGCTGCACACCCGGGTCCTCGGGCCGCTGTACCAGATGACCAGCCTGATGCTGCACGAGGAACGAGCCCACCTGTCGTATCTCAATTCGATCGGCGAGCTCTGCGCTCAGCTGACCCCGGGCGTGCTCGCCCGCATCCGCGACTTGGGTGCCGAGGGTGCGATTCAGCGGGTGGAGGCCTATCACCGTCTCGATTCGCAGGCGGCGAGCAGCGCCTGGCATCCGGAGACGTTCGAGCAGATCGGGAGCGCCCAGTGGCAGCAGCTCTACGTCAATGCCGAACACGACGGCACCGTCGGCGTGATCACCTTGGGGCGCGAGAGCTACTCGTGGGACGTCGACGCCGAGCTCGGGCGGGCGATCGACTGGTTGCTTGCCGAAGGTATCGAGCGGGTCATTCTCACCGCGGACTTCCACCTGGCTCGCCAGCTGGTGGGCGCCGACACCCGCGAGTTCTTCCCGGGTCTCGACGATGCCGACAAGGCGGCGGCGCTCTCCCAGGCCTGGTCCGAGACCGCCCGACGTCTGGAGACGGACTTCGCCACCTCGGTCGCCTTCGTCGTCGGCAAGCGTTGCCTGGGCGGCATGCTCGAGCTGGTCTTGCACTGTGACTACGTGGTGGCGACGGATAGTGTGTCCCTCGGGTTTCCTGAGGTTACGCTACCGGTGGTCCCAGGAATGGAAGGGTGCCATCTGCCGTTCCGGCGCACCGGCGCCGAGGGCTGGCGAAAGCTCCTCGGCTTGCTGCTCGAAGGCCGGCCGGTCAAGGCCGCGAAGGCGGTGGGCTGGCTGGTCGATGTCGCGGCTCCGCTCGAAGACGCCCTCGCCACCGCCTGGGCGATCGCCAGCGGCGGTGATCACGGCGTAGCCCAGCGGCCGATCGAGCAAGGGCCGCTGGCGCCGGTGACCGACGCACTGCCCGCGCTGAGTACGGCGGGAAGCCCCGCCACCGAGGCCGCTCGCAAGGCGATCCTCGACACCGTGCGGGATTGTTGCGGGCGGTCCAGGGCCGAAGCCCTCGCCTCCCAGGCGCGGATCTCCGCGGATTTCATCGCCGGCAAGCATTGCCGGCGCGGCGCGGTCGGCGCGGCATTCAACAAGACGATGCGGGGGTAAAGACGCCGGCGGGCCAAGACATGGTAGATGTCGTACGAAGCCTCGGCCTCAACCGACGATGACCGATTCGGCTTGAGTGTAGGGGCGAGGCCTGCCTCGCCTGGATCTCGCTCGCGAGATCCGTTCCGCAGAAGGCGACGCAGGCGTCGCCCCTACGCTGAATCTCCGCAGAAGGCGACGCAGGCGTCGCCCCTACGCTGAATCTCCGCAGAAGGCGACGCAGGCGTCGCCCCTACGCTGAATCTAGAGACAAAAGCAGGGACCTACGCTCAGTCCCTGGGGCGACGCGCGAATGGGAACATTCGTGGCCGGGCGAGGCGCCGATGGTCCGCGGTCGCCATGCGGATCGAGGTGGTCTTCGAGCCGGCGGTGAAGACCATGGTGTCGTGACGCTCGATCGAGGGATCGGCGAATAGCGGCAACGGCAAGATCGGCTCGCCGAAAGGGGGAACCGAGCCGGGCACCAGGCCGGTCATCGCCAGCAGCTCTTCCGAGTAGGCGAAGCGGGTGCGCCGGACTTTTAGCCCGCGACGGATCAAGGCTGAGCGAATCTGAAGCGCGGCCGAGACCACGAAAATGCCGAAGTCGCCGTCGTACTTGAGCAGGATCGCCTTGGCGCCTTCCTCTAGCTCGGTGGCGCGCACGGCGGCGGCCTCTCGGGCGGTCGACACCGAGTCGTGCTCGATGACTTCATACGGGCAGCCGTCTCGATCGAGCAGCTGGACGATACGTTGCAACACGGGTTCGCCGCTCATCCCCTGATCCTCACCCCCTCAGCTGTTTTGGTGCAAGCACCACTCGAAGCGTTGAAACCTTGAATACCATAAAATAAACGTCGTACGCGTCCCGTTGAGATGCGATCGACAGGGTCGGAGAATCTGATGGCGGCCGAACATCCAGTCTATTTCGATAACAACGCGACCACGCCTCTGGATCCACGGGTGCGTGATGCGATGCTGCCCTGGTTGAGCGGGCTGCACGGTAATCCGTCGTCAGCCCACGCCTTCGGTCGACGGGCGCGAGAGGCGGTCGAGAGCGCCAGGGAGCAAGTCGCGGCGCTGCTCGGAGGGCGGCCGGAGGAGATCGTGTTCACGGCCTCAGGCAGTGAAGCCAACAACACGGTGATCTTCACCGCCGGCGAGCGGTGCTCGAGACGTGGCCATCTGGTGACGTCGATGCTGGAACATCCCTCGGTGCGGGTGGCGGCGTCGCGGCTGGCCGAAGCAGGAATGACCCTCACCGAGCTGTCGCCTGAGACCGATGGTCGCGTCTCGGCGGACGCCGTACGCGCTGTCCTGAGCGACGACACCCGTCTGGTGTGTCTGATGCTGGCCAGCAACGAGCTGGGCACAATCCAGCCGCTGCGAGAGGTGGCCGCGGTGTGCCGCTCCAGGAACGTCCCGGTGTTGTGCGACGCGGTGCAGGCGATCGGCAAGATCCCGGTGAACGTCGGCGAGTTGGGGGTCGATTACCTGACTCTCGGCGGTCACAAGTTCCACGCCCCGTCAGGGGTCGCGGCACTTTGGGTCCGCCGCGGCGCGCCGCTCGAGGCGCTGTTGGTGGGTGGTGGCCAAGAGGCGTCGCGACGAGCGGGGACGGAGAATGTGCCGGGGATCGTCGGATTGGGGGTGGCGGCGGAGCTGGCTGCGGCGGAGGTCGAGGCGCGCCACGCAAAGCTCCTGGCGCTGCGACAGCAGCTCGAGGACGGGCTGGCGTCGATCCCGGATACGGTGATTCACTGCGCCGACGCCGAGCGGCTGCCCCACACGTCACACGTAGCGTTCCTCGGGACCTCAGGGCAGGAGCTGATGCTTCGGCTCGATCGCGACGGATTTGCGGTGTCCACCGGCTCGGCGTGCCACGCGGGTCGCAAGCCACAGCCATCGGCGGTGGTGGTGGCGACGGGCGTGCCGGCAGATGAGGCGCTGGCGTCGATCCGGATCAGTTTCGGCATGGCCAACACGGCTGAAGAAGTCGCGGCCTTCCTGGTGGCGCTCGAGACCGCGGTGGGTGAGCTGCGAGGGGAGAACCGGCGCGGCGTCGGCACTGTCGACGCCTCGATCGCGGTCTGAGCCCATGTGGCGCCAAGCGGCTTTGATCGGCGCGGTGGTCGCCCTGGTCACGTGGATGGCGTACTGTCTCGTCGTCCAGCCGCCGCGAATTGAAGGGGCTTTACGCCATGAGACCGAGCGGGTGCTGACGGAGGCTTCTCTGGGGGACGTTCGAGCGACAGTTGACGGTCGCGACGTCGTCCTCGACGGGCAGGTCGCGACGCCGGCCCTGCTCGCGGAGGCGGAACGTCTTCTCGCCCGCGTCGTCGGCATTCGAGGGGTGGACAACCGGCTGACGGTGCACGTGGCACCCGAAGCGCCGGCACCGACTTATCTCGAGATTCGTGTCGGGGTAGACGGAGTGAGCCTGCGCGGTGCGGTCCCGAATGGGGAGTTGCTACAGGCGGTGGTGGACAGTGCGCGTCAGACCTTCGGCGACCGGGTCGACCAGCGGCTAGCGATCGATGCCGCGGTCCCGACTGGGGCTGCTGTGGCTGCCGCTGCGAGTGTCGTCCGTGCGCTCGCCAGGTCTCCAGATGGAGTGCGGGTTCGCCTCAAGGGCGATAGCCTGCGACTGTCGGGGACGGTGGCGAGTGTCGAGGAGCGCCGGCGGGTGGAAGACTTGGCTCGTGCCGCGACGCCAGGGGTGCGGTTGTTCTTCAGTGCGCTCAGGGTGGGAGGGAGCTGAGTGTGGGCTACCTGATCACCGAGATGTCTTTTTCGCTGCTGGTGACTGCGGTCCTGGCCATCCTGGTCGGCTGGTTGGCCAAAGGGTGGCTTGCGTGGCGCCGCCTGCAGGCCGAAGAGAAGAAGTGGCGCCTCGAGCTGCGACGGTCAGACGCTCGGGCCGGCAATCTCAAGAATCAGCTCGCCGAGGCGTTCCTGGTCGAAGAGCGCTTGAGAGACGAGTTGAGCCAGGCTGAAGCACCAGCGGCCGAAGGCGTGGATGTCGAGAACGTCCAGGGCCTGGAGGCAGAGCTCGCCCGACGCGACAAGAAAATCGAATTGTTGAAACTCCAGCTCGCCCAATCCGAAACCGGCCTGGCCAGCGAATGGGAGAGCCTCAAGGCGCTGAAGTTGGAGATCGCCGATCGCCAGCGACGGCTCGACGAGCGCGGCAAGCAAGTCTCGGGCAAACTAAGGAGTAGCGAGGAAACCGGGCAGCAGCTGCGACTGCGGGTCCGGTCGATGAAACGTCGGGTTGAGCGCCTACAAGAAGAGCTGAAGGCCTCTCAGCAGACGCTGAAGGAGGCACGTCAGACGTCCGCGTCGCGCATTGCTCGGCTGGAATCGAAGCTCGAAGAGAAAGAGGCGGAGATCGCGACGCTAAACGTTAGAGACGATGCGCCAACGGCGCCTGCCATGGTCGAGCCACCGAGCGCGGCCGAGGAGCCGGTCCTCGAGACGTCGACGGACGTCCCGCCGGTCGTTGAAGAGACACCGGAGGCCGTGCCGGCAGACGATGCACCTCCGGACGATGCGCCTCCGGACGATCTCCGTCGTATCCGCGGCATCGGTCCGGTCTTGGAGCGCAAGCTCACCGACGCCGGCGTCACCAGCTTCCAGCAGATTGCCGAGTGGAGCGACGACGATCTGGTCGCGATCGCGCGTCAGATCGGCGTCGGCGTCGGCAGGATCCGCAAAGGCGGTTGGGTCGAGTCTGCCCGTGAGCTCCAGGGGCCCTAGTCGTCCTCCGCGACCCCCGCGATCGGCGACGACAGGCGTATCCACAGCCGGGTGACGACCAGGAGGGCTACGGACCCCAGCCCGGCGGTCAGTCCCCACCACGGCCCTTGAGGCCCCATCCCGACCCGGAAGGCCAGGTACGCCCCCAGCGGTAAGCCCAGCCCCCAGTAGCCGAATAGGGCGATGACCGCCGGGACACGGGTGTCGGCGGTGCCGCGCAACGCGCCGATCGCCACCACCTGCAAACCGTCGAAGATCTGGAACGCCGCGGCCACCGGCAAGAGGATGACGGCGACGGCGATGACTTCGAGCTCGTCGGTGAACAACCGGCTCAGGAGCCCCGGCGCGACGATGAATGCCAGTGCCGAGACGGACATGACGGCCATGCCGAGGGTGACGCAGACGGCGGCCGAGCGGCGGGCGCCGCCGGTATCTTCGCGGCCAATGGCGTTGCCGACGCGGGTGGCGGCGGCGCCGGCGATGCCGAGCGGCACCATGAACGATAGCGAAGCCATGGAGAGGGCGATCTGATGGGCCGCGAGCTCGCGGGTGCCGAGGTTGCCCATCATCAGGGCGACGGCCATGAACAGCCACATCTCAAGCGACACCTGAAAGCCGATCGGGATACCGAGCTTGAGGGGTTGGATGAAAGCGCGCAGCTTCATGAGCTCGCGCCAACTGCCGGCGAGATATCGTTGGACCCTCGGCCAGCCTGCGGCGACCAGCCCTAAGAGCATCACCCAGCGTGAGATCGCGGTGGCGCAGGCGGAGCCGATGACACCGAGCTCCGGGAAGCCGAAACTGCCGTAGATCAAGAGGTAGTTGGCCAGTATGTTGACGCCATTGGCGATCACGATCGCGATCGCGGCGGGCCTTACCAGGCTCATCGCCTGCAGCGTCTGGCGGACCGCGACGAATAATAGGAAGGCTGGGTTGCCGGCAACGAGTACCCGAATATAGGCGGCGCTTTCAGCGGCGATCTCCGGGCTCTGACCGGTGAGCAGCAGGGCGCCCTCGGTCCACCACATCATCGCCGATAGGGGGACCGTCAACGCCGCCGCCAGCAGCAGACCCTGCTTGAAGTGGCGACGGATACGATCGTGGCTGTTGGCCCCATAGGCCTGAGCCACCAGGGGGTCGAGCGCCATCAGGACACCCATCGGAAACATCAGCAGACCGAAACCAACGCTGTTGCCCAAGGCGCCGGCGGCCAGCGCTTGCGCCGAGTAGCGCCCCAACATCATGGCGTCGATCGTGCCCATCATCATCATGCCGAGCTGGACGAGGACGACCGGCGTCGCCAGCTGGATGACGGCGACGGTTTCACGTTTGAGCAGGGGCCAACGATTCATGGGATGCGGAGGATACCAGGGCTAACCGTTCGCTACCCTTGGTCGTCTAAGCATGTGATGAATGACCCGGAGACAAATAACCCGGAGACGAAAGTCGTCGCTCGAGCCCGGGCGGGGGACGAGGAGGCGTTTCGGCAGTTGGTGTCGAGCCATAGCCACGAGCTCTTCCGCCTCGCCTATCGACTGACCGGCAATCGGGAGAACGCCGACGACGTGGTACAGGAGGCTTTCTTGCGAGCCTACCGATCGCTCCATCGCTTCGACGCCCGGAGTCGGTTCGGCACCTGGCTGCACCGCATCACGGTCAACTGCGCGATGGATCATCTCAGACGCGTGCAGCGCGAAGCCAGGCGTCGCGACCGCTCGTCCGACGAGGAGGCCCTGGAACGACAGGTGTCGCTCGAGCCCGGGCCCGAGCGTCTGGCCGAGAGCGGCCAGATCGAGCGTCAGGTCGAGCACGCGCTCCAGAGCTTGAGCCCGATCGAGCGCTCGGCCTTCGTCCTTCGGCACTTCGAGCAGCTGTCGATCGCCGAAATCGGCAACCGATTGGGCTCACGGACCAGCGCCACCAAGCACGCCGTCTTCCGGGCGGTGCGCAAGCTGCGGCGTGAGCTTTCACCCTGGATGGAGACCCGAGATGCCAGAACTGCGTGACGAGGACTTGATCCTCTATTACTACGGCGAAGCGGGTGACCGTGACGAGATCCGTCGTCAGCTCGACGCGTCGCCTGAGGCCGCTGCGCGCTATCGCGAGTTGTGTCAGCTTCTCGAGCTGGTGGACCGTCAGCCGGTGCCCGAGCCCTGGGACGACTACGACGAGCGGGTCTGGCGCCGTCTTCAACCGCGCCTCACCGAGCGCTCCAGCGGCGTCGGAGAGTGGCTCGGCGCCTGGTGGGCGCCCCGGCGCCTGGCGTTGATGGCGTCGGTCGTCGCGCTGGTGGTGCTCGCCTTCTTGGCCGGCCGCTGGTGGCCAGGCACGCCCCTCGAGCCAGCACCGCCTCAGGTCGCGGAGGAGTTGACCGACGCTGGCCGAGAGCGCATCTTGCTGGTTTCCGTCGGAGAACACCTGGAGCGCTCCCAGATGCTGTTGATCGAGCTAGCCAACGCGCCGACGGCCGGTGCTGATCTCTCGGGGGAGCTACGCCGAGCTGAGCAGTTACTGCCGTTCAATCGTCTCTACCGTCAGGCCGCACGACGCTCCGGCCAAGCGGCCGTCGCGGAGGTGCTCGACGAGCTCGAACGCCTGCTGCTCGACATCGCCCACTCCGGCGAGCTCTCGGCGGCGGGCCTCGACGACCTGCGGCAGCGCATCGACGACGGCGGCATCCTATTCCGAGTCCAGGTGATCGGCTCACGGGTCGACTACCAGAACCGAAACCCCCAAACACGTCGCTCGCCGGAGTCTTTCGGCGACGCTTAGATGATCGAGGAGATTCACCATGAAGTATCGCAACGTCCTCTTGTTCGCTGTCCTGGCCGCTGTCGTGGGCGGTGGCCTGCCGGCACTCGCGCAGGAGTTGCCAGCCCTGACGGCGGCACTCTATGCCGCCGACGATGAAGCCGCGGCCACCGACGAGTCCTACCAAGCCGGGCGTCAAGCGCTCGATCAGAAGCGCTGGTCCGAAGCCGCTCGCTTGTTCGCCGAGAGCGCTACCGGCAGCTCGCCCCACGCCGACGCGGCCCACTACTGGCAGGCTTATGCTTTGCACAAGAGTGGGCGTTCCGCCGAGGCGCTCAAAGTCCTCGCCGCGCTGCGTCAGGAATTCCCAGATAGCTCGTGGCTCGACGATGCCGGGGCCTTGAAGCTCGAGATCCGCCAGGGCACCGGCAGTGTCGAGCCGCGCGAGCAGGCCGACACCGAGCTCAAGCTGTTGGCGCTCAACGCGTTGATGCATACCGATTCCGAGCGCGCTCTACCGATGTTGGTCCGATTCTTGGAAGGCGATCACCCTCCGGAGCTGATGGAGCAGGCGCTCTTCATCCTCAGCCAGCACGATTCAGACGAGGCCTCAGCCAAACTGGTCGAGGTAGCGCGCGGCAACCAGTACCCCGAGCTTCAAATGCGCGCGGTGCATTTCCTGGGGATTTCGGACGCGCCGGGGGCGGGCGAGTCGCTGGCGGAGATCTATCGTTCGACCGCTGATAAAGAGGTCAAGGCTGCGGTCCTGCACGGCTTCATGGTCTCGGACGAAGACAGCTTCCTACTCGAGCTCGCCAAGACCGAGCCGGACGCCGATCTCCGTCGCGACGCCATTCATCAACTCGGCATCATGGAGGCAACCGACGCCTTGCGTGAGCTCTACACTACCGAGACCTCCACCGACGTCAAGGCGCAGATCCTGCACTCACTGTTCATCGGCGACGACGCTGAAGGCTTGCTCGAAATTGTTCGCAGCGAAAGCGACGAGAAGCTGCGCCGGGAGGGCATCCGCGGCCTGGGCCTAGTCGACTCGGACGCTGCTTCGGCAGCGTTGGTCGAGATCTACGGCAACTCCAAGGATTCGAAGACCCGGGAAGCGGTCCTCGAAGCGCTGTTCCTGAGCGACGATAGCGAGGAGCTGATCCGCATCGCGCGCAGCGAGAGCGATCCGGAGCTGCGCCGGGAGGCGTTCCACCGGCTGTCGCTGATGGATGATGACGCGGCGCTCGAATTCATGATGGAGATCTTGGAGAACTAGCCCCAAGAAAGCCAATCCTTCGGATTGGCTTCATTGGCCCAGCCCTTCCTTTGCAAGTTCGGGCGCTACGCGCACCCAAACCTGCGCCTAAGCCTGCGGCCTCCGGCTGCGAGAGTTATGCGCGACAGGCTGCTAGCACCTGGACTCAGCGGGTCATCGCGACCGCCGGCTGTTCGTGCAGCAGGTCCTGCCGGGTCAGGTAGAAGGCGGTGAAGCTGCCATTCTGTATTTCGAGCGCACTCGGGTGGCCCTTGTAGAAACTGGTCAGCATGCCGGTGTCGATCAGGAACACCCGGGAGTCGAATCGATGGCGAATTCTGAAGGGTTGTTGCGGTGTGTGCCCGACCACGACACGCTCGGCGCGCAGAGACTCCAGGATGCTCGGCATTCGGGCATTGCCTTCTTCGTCGCTCCACCGGGCGTAGCCGCGAAACCACATCGGCCCGTCTTCGCGGATGGTCAACCAGGAACTGAGCTCGGCGACGTGCCGGATCTCTGTCGCGAGCGACCTCAATGCGGAGGTCTCGTTCAGCGCTTCGGATAGCTGGCGGGCCAGGGCCGCGACCTCGGTCAGGGTGGTGGTGGGCAGGATCCAGCCCTCGTCGACCAGGTACTGACGCAGGCGATCGAAGCTTCGGATCTCCCGTCTGACCTCGCGGTTGATGTCGTCCAGATGATGGCCGGCAAACTCGGTGTTGAAGCCACCGTGCACGAACACCGTGCCGCCGACCCGGGCGGCGGTCGGGAGCTGACGCATCCAGCGGCCGATGGTGCCGGTGGGACCGACCTCCTGCAGGTATTCCTGGAGCCCGAGTTGTTGCTCGACGAAACAACGCTCGATCAGCTCGCGCCGCTTGGGTGGCTTCTCTCGCTTGAGCTGGTGCAGGCGCCGGAAGTGGCTGGCGTAGCGGTTGCAACTGACGGTCAACCGTTTCTCGGAGTGGTTGTCGATATGGTTGCGCAGGATGTACTTGGTGACGTCGCGCAGATCGCCGAATATGTTCAGGATCTCGTGATTGCCGAGCAGCACAATCACTTCCCCGCCGTGCTCGGGAGCCTGTTCCTGGAGCTTCATCAGCAGCCGGGCGACTTTGGTCGCCCCGGGACCGCGGTCGAGGAAATCGCCGGTCTGGACGAGGATCGCGTCGCCGCCGACCCAGCGGTCCTTCTGATCGATCAGCTCGACCTTGCGCAGGATCTCACGCACGCCATTGAACGCACCGTGAATATCGCCGATCGCGACCACTCGACGCTCGCCGGAGCCCGGCTCCAATTCCAGGTCGGCTGGAATCTCAAAGATGCTGCAGAGGGCCAGCAGCAGTCCGATCGCCACCAGGCGGCCCAGCCGTCGGAGCCTGAGAGAGACGCTACCCTGTGGCAAGCTGTGGCTCCGGGGGCTCATGGAGATGCTCGAAGGATTCGGGATGGCGCAACAGTTGGCGAAACAAAGCCTTGACGATCTCGACGTTGTTGGACAGCAGATCGAAGAGGTCCTCGGCATCGATCACCAGCGCCGTGGTCGGACTCCTGGCCCACGCTTCTTCGCCACGCAGACGATCGCTCAAGATCTCGTTGGCGCCGAACGTCTCGCGATCGCCAACCTGGCGTTCGACCCCGGCCTCTGAGCGCAGGCCGACGTCGCCTTCAACCACGCAAAACATGGCATCCGCGGGGTCGTTGATGGCGTAGATGGGCTCGCCTTCGGAGAAGCTCGCCTGTCGCACGATACTGGCAATGCGCATCATCTGCTCGGCATTGCAGTAGGTGAAGAGGTCTACCGCCTGCAGGTAGACCACCATCTGAATGCGGGTCAGCTTGGTCAACGGATGCCCTTCACAGTATCCCTTTGTAGTGTCCCTTCGCGAGGCTCCAGAACGTGACGCACAGTCGTCCCAGAGGACGGATGACTGAATGCGGTAACCGTACAGTTTAGCGTTGTTTGAAGGAAAGATGAAGAAGGGCAAATGACCCAGTGTCCACTCAAGCCGCCTCGAGGCGTGACAGCAGCAGGGCGGTCGTCTCCTGCACCAGGGGATCGGGATCGCGTTCCGCGGCCCGCTGAATCGCCGGATAGAGATCTACCATCTCGAGGTCATGGATGTAGTGCAGCGCCGACGCGGTCACCCAGGCGGCGTCGGCGTCGCCTGGCGTGCGGATCGAAGCCAGCCGTTGCAGGGTCTCGGCCACGCTGGAGGGCTCGAGATCGAAGAGCCGCTTCGCCAGCCGCAAGCGTTCGCGCAGAGGCAGATCGTCGATGACCGCAAAGACCGCGCGCCGGACATCGCCGGCCAGCAGATTGTCCAGATACTCGAGCGCCTGGGCACGCCGTTCCGGTCGATTGGATAGGAGCCCCTGGTACGCCGCTCGAATATCGCGCTGGGGATGAATCAAGCCGAGCAGACGAAAGAGATTGCTGGTGTGGTCGTCCATTCGATCGCTCAGCAGGCGCTCGAGAAGGTGTGGCGCCTCACCGCTGTCTTCGAGCGAGGCGACCATGGCTGGCGTGATCGCGGGGCCACCTTGACCGTTGCCGCCGTCAGGCTTACCTCGGCGATGCGCCGCCAGGCGTGTCAAGTCGATGAGTTCGCGCAAATGACCGCGGCACTCGGCGATCAGCTGGGCCTCGATCGAGGCGGGATCGGGACGTAGCTCCGGATCGTGGGTACGCAGAGATCCCAGGGCTTCGATCACCTTGCGACGCAAGAAGGGATCGGGTGCTGAGAGGCTCTCGGTCAAGGCTGCCAGCGCCGCGCGACCGCCGATGCGAGCGATCGTCTTGGGTAGGGCGCGCCGCACCCAGATCTCTTCTTGGCCGTCGTTCATGAAGAGCTGCAAGGCTGGGATGACGCTGCCGCCGTAAGACACCAACGCTCCGCGTGCCTCATGCTTGAGGCGTCGATCGTGTAGACGGGAGATCAGGATCGGGACATAGAGCGGATTGCGGCTACCCCGTATGACACGCTGGGAAACCGCCTCGACAGCAGCCCGGGCGACCCGTGGATCAGTGTCATAGAGTAGGCGCACCAGTCCAGCCCGGTAGTGCGGATCTTCGATCTCCCCCAGGGCTCGCGCCGCCTCCAGGCGAACGTCCGGATCGCCATCAGCGAGCAACCTGGCAAAGCACTGGTCGGTACGCTGGCGCACCTCCGGATCGGTCCGAGTCGCCAGGTAGCTGACCGCAGCCGAGCGGATCCGTACGTCTGGATCCCCCAGCCGCTCCACCATCTGTTGGCCCAGATCGCGTTGGGTCAATGCTGCCAACGCGCGGGTTGCCGTGGCTCGGACCCGGGCGTCGTCGTCTTTGAGCAACCGCTCGATCAGAGGCACCGCGTCGCGGCGCTGCTCGGCCTGGAGAATCTCGAGGGTCTTGACTCGAATTTGTACCTCGTCGTGAAGCAGCATCAGCGGCGGAACCAGGCGCCCGCGACCGTGGGAAGAAAGCAGCTCCAGGCTGTGCAATGCTTCCCTCGGATCAGAGCTGCCGAGCCCCTCGACCAGCACCTCGAGCGTGGCGCGATCGAAGACATCGACCGGCTGGTCAGGCTCGAGGCGTCGCAAAAGACTGTCGCGAAACGAGGTGATGTAGGGCCGGTGAGTCGCGCCGATCAAGGCCAGCCAGACGAGGATCCAGGCCAGGCTGAACCAAGCCGTTTGTGCCACCGAGACCCAGCCGAAAGCGACCGTCAAAAGAGCCAGGGCCGCGACGCCTTTGGCTGAACGCTGCACGAAGACGTCGATGAACGCCTTCGCCTTGGGACGTTGGCGGGTCGGTAGCGGCAGGAACAATAGCTCGCGGGTCGCTTGATCGAGCGAATAGCGCAGGCCGTTCTCACCAATCTTGAGCACCCACGCTGCCGGCAGCAGGAGTGCCGGGAAGGACATCGCCGCGACCAGGAAGATCATCGTCCCGATGCCGTTGGTCACTGGCAAGACCCGCAGGGCATAACCGACGCCGTAGCGGCGGTGGATGCGGGCGGTGGCCAGCAGTTGGAAGGTCAAGGCTGCCAGCCCCATGATGCTGTAGAGATTGCCGAAGACCGCGGTGCGCTCTTCGAGACTGTCCGTCGACTGTTCGACGACCCAGCTGAACTGCAGGTCGACGACTTGAGCGACCATACCGGATAGCAGGATGAGGGCGGCGATCAGCCGTAGATAGGGGGAGCCGAACACGATACTGAAGCCGTCTCGGGCATCAGCGATCGAATCCGTCTGTTCTTTGGCGCTCGGCAGGTCGGGGGGTGTTCCGGTTCCCGACGGAGCTTTCCAGAAGCGCATCAGAAGGGCCAGCAGCCCCAGGACTGTCGCAGCCAGCAACAGGGTCGTATAGGTGTCGAGGTGGCTGCTCGCCCAGCGAGCCAGCTGTCCGCCGGCGACCGATCCCAGGATACCGCCGGCGCCGATGAATCCGAAAAGACGCTTCGCCTGACGAGCATCTAGCAGCTGGCTAGCGTAGGACCAGAATTGGCTCACCAAGAGGATGCCGGTGATCGAGATCCACAGGTAGAAGGCGATCGACACCCAGTCGCCCTGGGTCCGGAACAACCACCAGAAACCGACCAGGCTGACGCCGACCGTCAGACTCGAGGCAGCGATCAAGCGACCCTGGGCCCAACGGTCGACCATTCGGGCATGGACGATCAATAAAGGATAGGAGCACAGCGCGATCATCAGGTAGACGATCGGCAGCCGCTCGGCCCCCAGGGAGTCGATGAAGATCGACTGGCGCAGCGCCTTGGCCGTGTATTGAAACGCGAGCAGCAGGAAATGGACCGAGAACAGCAGCCAGCAGAGGCGCGCTTCGCCCGAGCGTAGGTCGACGCTCAGGTAAGAAACCCAAGAATCGTGGGCTTCCTGAGTTTTTCCTCGAAGTTCTCTGGCGCGTTGGCTTGGCATCG
>JAAUYI010226134.1_pt1 | contig 20878 bp, 14 predicted proteins | sample 7278041 | NCBI WGS metagenome assembly JAAUYI01 (sample SAMN14350216, study PRJNA611818) | marine sediment metagenome | isolation source: surface marine sediment (0.6m) | place: French Polynesia: Moorea | collected 2018-08
AACTCAGCCCCATCATGGATCGTCGAGACAAATATCACCACTAAAATCAGTAACGGTGAGTCAGCGCGGTGGACGGTGAGTCCAGTGCTGCGGGAGGGTTTCCCGACCCAGGCAACTGGCGCTCGCATAGCGTGCGCGAAGCGCGTAACCCGAAGGGGTTCCCCGGCATAAAGCGACTGACGTGCCCCTTTCAGGGGAGCTAACGCTAACGCGGAGCGTCTCCGTTCGGCTTTGCCGTGCCCGAAGGGCTTAGGAGATACCCGAAGGGTGACGCGACCTGCACGATAGAGCCTAAAAAAGGTAGAGAAATTGTTCATACAAGAATTTAGACCCGTTTGGGGAGGGGCACTTCCTGAACCCTAAGCAAAATGCCTGTGGAGGCGGTCTGGCGGGGGCAAAAAACATAGGTTATTTGCCTAGTTAAGAGCCTAAGAGGCAGGAAGAAAATGTGGAGTAGCACGGGTTCACCCTGCTACGGAACAACATTTTTAAATCCCCTTCGTTTCAACAAGGGGAGTATGTCAAATCCATAGTGTTGGTAATAAAGCTAAGTATTAATTTTCCCAGATAATTCCTGATTTATTTCACCCCATCTTTGCGTAATTAGTATCAAGGGGAGTGGGGTGAAGAAGAGAAGTTTGGAGGTACAACCAATGAATATTCAAGGAAAGGTAGCCTTAATTACAGGGGCTTCCCGTGGTATTGGGCGAGCGATCGCTCTAGAATTAGCACAGCAAGGTATTAAGAGATTGATTTTAGTTGCCCGTAACCGCAAGCGTTTGGCAGAAGTAGCAACAGAAGTGGAAGCTATGGGAACAGAAGCTGTAACTCTAGCCATTGACTTGACTCAAACGACGGAAGTCAATATTGCTGTAGCCCAGTTGTGGCGGAGTTATGCACCCATCCATCTATTAATTAATTGTGCAGGTGTGGCATCCCAAAAATCATTTTTGCGATCGAAGCTGCCCCAACTACAAGAAGAGTTATCTGTGAATTTGTTGGGAATGTATACCTTGACAAGTTTAATGGCGAGACGAATGGCAACCAGGGGAGAAGGAACTATTGTTAACGTATCTAGCCTGATGGGGAAGGTTGCAGCACCAACAATGGCTACCTATTCTGCCACTAAGTTTGCCATTTTAGGGTTTACCCAGGCTTTGCGAAAGGAATTAGCAACCCATAATATCCAGGTGGTTGCCCTACTACCATCCCTAACAGACACGGATATGGTGCGAGATTTTAATTTGTTTCGTTGGGTAAAACCAATATCACCCCAGCGAGTTGCCCAAGCCCTAATTACAGGCTTGCAAAGAGATTCGCCAGAAATTCTTGTGGGTTGGCAAAGTTATTTAGCGGTTTGGTGTCAACGCTTTGCTCCTTGGTTGCTAGACTTTATTTTATATATGGCCACTCCCACAGTACCTAACAAAGAAATACAGGCAAGACAATCAATTTAACCTGAGTTCGGAGTTCGGAGTTCGGTGTTAGGAGTTAAAATTAACCTGAGTTTCGTCGAACTCACGTCAATTTAAGGAAGCTATTACAAGTTGGCGGAAAGGCCGCAACCATTTATAAAAGGTCAAAGCTAGAAAACACAGTACTTTTGACTTTTGAATGCGTGACTTTTGACTTCCGCGTAGCGGTACTAGCTACCAATTTGAGACTGAAAAATTGGTAATTGAATCATAAACTCTGTTCCCTGCCCGGGAGCAGATTCACACAATAATTTTCCGCCATGTTTCTCTACTACAATTTGGTAACTAATATATAAACCCAGTCCAGTACCTTTACCTACATCTTTAGTTGTGAAAAAGGGGTCGAATAATTTTGTCAAATTTTCTTGCTCGATTCCTGGTCCATTATCCTTAATATAAATGGTAATCCAATGATTGTTAATTAATTGGGTAGTAATATGAATACAAGGATTTGTTATTGTCTCTAAAATATCAATGGCATTCACCAAAATATTCATCAAGACTTGATTGAGTTGACTGGGATAACATTCAACTAGAGGAAGTTTATCGTATTCTTTGACAACTGGGATTTCCCCACGGTTTGACTTGGCTTTTAAGCGATGATGTAAAATCATCAATGTACTGTCAATACCCTCATGGATATCTACCTGCTTAAATTCAGCTTCATCTAGGCGAGAAAAATTACGCAGAGACATAACAATTTCCTCAATGCGCTGCGTACCTTCTTTCATGGAATCCATCAGTTTGGGAAAATCTTTTTTCAGAAAATCCAGGTCAATTGCTGCAATTTCTTCCGTAATTTCTTCGGCAGGTTCGGGGTAATGTTGTTGATAAAGTTCCAACAATCCCAGTAAATCTTGGGTGTATTCTTGAGCAGGGGTGAGATTACCGTGGATGAAGTTGGCAGGATTGTTAATTTCGTGTGCCACACCAGCTACCATTTGTCCCAAACCAGACATTTTTTCAGTTTGTATCAGTTGAGCTTGGGTAGATTTTAGTTTTTCCAGGGCTTGTTTGAGCTGCTCTGCCTGTTCTTGTATTTCTGTCGTTGCTTGTTTGCGGCTAATACCCAGAGATATTTCATTGGCAACAAAGGATAATTCTTGGAGGATAGACGCAGATAATTCATGGCGACTAAACATGGCAATTACCCCCACCAACTCATCACCCACCATCAGAGGATAACCTGCAAAAGCTACCATTCCCTCTCGTTTTGCCCATTCTTTATCCCCAACACGAGGGTCAGTTTGTACGGAATTGGTGAGATGGGGTTGACGTTCTTGGGCGATTAAACCAATTTTATATTTCCCTACAGGTACACGACCGTGGGGTCCGTCAATGTGGGTATACATCCCCGCACTGGCTTGTAACTCCAACATATTTTCTTCGGGGTTGAGAGTCCAAATACGAGCAAAAGCGGCATCTAGATAATCCACCATAATTTGGGTACACTGTTGCAGAATATCCCGTAAACTATCATTGACGACAAGTGTGGAATTAATCGCTGACCGAAAAACAGATAGCCGTGTTTGTTCTTTCAGGGCTAATTCTGTCTGCTTGCGAGTGGTAATGTTAAAAGTAGTACCAACTAAACGATAAATACAACCTTGACTATCTTTGAGGGGGTTAATGGTAGTTAACCACCAAGTATCAGCACCATCAAAATTCAAACATTCTTCATAGGTGATAGCTTTACCTGCTTTGACACAGCTTTCATATCTTTGATGTATTGCTGTACCTTGTACATCTCCAAAAGCTTCTTGGGGAGATTTATCGATCGCATCTTGATTACTGATACCTGTAGCTTTTGCTGTTGATGAATTCCAGCCAGCATAACGAAATTCACCATCCTCTAGAACATTGACTACAAAAATTAAATGTTCAACACCATCGTAAAAGCTGCGTAAAAATTGTTCTTGTTCGAGGAGGGTTTGTTCTATTTGTTTCTGTTCAGTAATATCAACTAAGCAACTGTACCAAATGATTTCACCATTGCTTTGGACTTGTGGATTAGCGATCGCTTTTACCCATTTTTGCTGACTAGACTGGGTTATAATCCGCCACTCACATTCCCAATTTTCCAGGGTTTCCATGGAGCGAACAGTTGCTTGCTGCATTTGTGGTAAATCATCTGGATGAATGCAGTTTAATATCAAAGATGGGTCTTGTTGTATTTGTTCGGGTTCTAAACCGAATATTTCTCGACATCCAGAGGAAACATAGGGATAAGACAGGGTACCATCAGGATTGAGGCAAAATTCATAAATCATTCCCGGTATGTTGTCTGTCAGTTTTTGCAATCGTGCTTCACTTTGTCCTAGTGCTGCTGTGCGTTCTTCAACTCTTGCTTCTAATTCTTCATTTAACTGTTGGAGTGCTGCTTCTGCTTGCTTGCGTTCTGTAATATCAACTACACAGCCATCCCAAAGAATAGAGCCATCGGATTGTAATTGGGGCTGAGAAATACCTTGTAGCCACTTCTTTTTACCATCGTCGGTGGTAATTCGCCATTCCAACTGCCACTTTTCTAGGGTGTGGGCAGAGGTGGCAATAGCTGCTTGCAACCTAGAAAGATCCTCTGGATGAACCAGATCGAACAACAACTGGTAATTTTGTTCTACCTGTTGTGGTTCCACTTGATAAATTTCCCGACACCCAGAGGAAACATAGGGGAAGGACATCGTACCATTAGCATCCATGCGGAATTGATAGATCATTCCTGGTACATTGTCCATTAATTGAGCCATGAGAGTTGCATATTGCTGGGATTTTTGCAGTTGTACTTCTAAATCCCAATCTCCAGGCTCTGCCGATGGTTGAATTCTGTTTTCACTTCTCTGATGCATAATCAGTCAAAAGTTTGGGGTTGTTCTTATTTATAGTTCCCAAAACTTTTGATTTATTTAGTAGATTTAAAAATCTTCATTTATTCATGGTTTCGTGAAGATGAATGTAAGACAATAACAATATTTGATGCATACTATAACAAGGGTAAAAGAATTTCAATTTCAGTCCCTTGACCGAGTTGCGATCGCAAGTTAAATTCACCTCCATGTCTAGTGGTAATAATTCGGTAGCTTAAAGCTAAACTAGTTTCTGGTTCTGATTTTTTACCAGCAGCTAATAGGGCGAGTATTTCTTGCTGTTCTGCTTCGGAAATTCCAGCACCATTATCAGCAATACAGATGACAATCCAACGAGAATCAGGAATATTATCATTGGTCATATCTCGCGAAATAACTGATGTGGTAATTTCTATTTTTGGTTGCTCTTTTTCTAGGTGAGATTCTGGATTTAATTGATGTCTGCTTGGTGTATTCAATAAATTATCAACTGCATAACTCACAAGAGTCATAAATACTTGATGTAATTCACCGGGGAAACCAAGGACGGGGGGTAAAACATCATAATTTGTAATTATTTGTATTTCTTTTTTTACTCGACTCTTGATGAGTAAAATAATATTATCTATACAAGAATGTATATCTATTGGTTTTTGATAAATAGCATCAAGGTGACAAAAATTTTGTAAACTAGTAACCATTTTTTTTAATCTTTCAGCACCAGTCTTAACACTGGATAATACTTGGGATAAATCCTTTTCTAAAAAATCAAATTCTATCTCTTCTTTTAACAAACTAATGTCTTCAGGAATTTCTGGTAATTCCTGTTCGTAAGCATCAATTAACTTCAGCAAATCTTGGCTGTAATTAGAAACATAAGTTAAATTACCCCAAATAAAACCCACGGGATCGAGAATTTCGTGGGTAATGCCATCTACTAAACGTCCCAAACTTGCCATCTTTTCATTTTGAATTACCTGAACTTGGCTGCGCTCGTAACGTATTTGAGTTTCAATTCCCTGTAATAGCCAAGCGGCAAGATGTAACTCTTGTATATCTAATAAAGAATAAGTATGGTCAGAGTTTTGTACTACTATTGGTTCTGTTAAAGCTTCAGGGGATGTTCGCAATAAAGGATCTCCTGAGGAACATCGCCGCAATGCCAGTTGCATCGCTTTCAAAATGTGGGTATTTGCAGGTAGCTGTAAAATCGCTGTGCGGGCATAGCTGTAAATTACACTTAAGGGTTGCTGAAAGAAAAATTCCTTACATTGGGGATTAATCAGCAATTCTAGGAACCTGCGACGGGAAATCATTCCATAGTAGATCCCCCCTTCTACTAGAATCACTCCTGGTAATTGGGGGTATTTGTCTAAGTATTTCCCCAGTTCTTCCCCAGTAAAGCTAATTTCCACAGCAGAGCTATACATGGGAAGCTCTTCAATCCTCGAATCTAGGCTCAAATCTACATCACTAGCTGTAGACAAAGATGGTGGCAATATTCTTTCATGGATTTGATGCAGCATTTTATACTTTTATCTGATATGAGATAGGCAAACAATAAGCTAATATTCTAGCCTTTGCCAAAGGTATGTCATTGCGTTAGGCGGAGCTTGTCCGTCAGGACTTAGCAATCCCAAGGGTTTTGTGCTAATTTACATTCTGTTACCTTGGGATCAAGCAACTAACCTTGCCCAACCTGCCATGCCAACCACAACTATAAATACTGGATGAAAGCGGGTTAAATAATTGATGAAACTGTGTTGAAGATAATATAAAATCAACAAAAATGCTATAAACATAACTATAAATAATAAAATACCGATCCCTGACATCAGAACATAGTTATTATTCACCCAATTAATCTTCTGCCCCTATCTTGATTTGATCCCTATTCCGATAGAATGTCTTGGCATAACCTAAAACCTCAATTCGGCTTTGCTCGGCGACACACATGAATCAATTAAACAACGGTTTTACGATATTCTTGAGTTTGCTAGTGGAGGCAATGCCTTTTTTGCTGCTGGGGGTTTTGTTCTCCAGTTTGCTGCTATTTTTCATTGACGAACGTAAACTCGTGGCAATTATGCCGAAAAATCCCTTACTGGGGGCATTATTTGGCAGCATGATTGGCTTTATTTTCCCCGTATGTGAATGCGGCAATGTCCCAGTAGCACGTAGATTCTTGATGCAGGGAATACCCACATCAGTATCCATTGGCTTTTTGTTGGCGGCACCAACAGTTAACCCAATTGTGATTTGGGCTACTTGGACAGCATTTCGAGAACAACCGGAACTTGTAATTTTGCGGGTGGTTTTATCCTTTGCAATTGCCTCTATGATTGGCTTTGTGTTTAGTTTTCAAAAGGACTTAACCCCCATAGTTCAACCCGCACTGGCTCGATATTTGAAATTTAATCCCCCCAGAAAGTTGAAATCCTCAAGGGTGAGGCAAAGTGATTTGATATCTCAACCCGTTGGTGGCTCCAGTTTGCTACAATCAGGCAGTTATTGGCTAGGTTCTAAAAATAATGGGGAAACGGGTTTACCCCAGCGCATTGATAGTAGTTTAATCTCAGATACCTCTACAGAATCAATTTCGAGTCAACCAATGGCAGATAAAATGCAATTGGTGCTAGAAAATACCATTCAAGAACTCAGGGAATTGGGAGGGGTATTAGTATTAGGAAGTGCGATTGCAGCGGCAATTCAAGTATTAGCTCCCCGAGATTTAATTATTAGTCTTGGTGCTGGTCCGATTACTTCCATTGTTGCCATGCTTGTTTTGGCAACGGTTGTATCTATCTGTTCCACGGTAGATGCTTTCTTTGCTTTGTCTTTCGCCTCTACTTTTACTACCGGCTCGCTATTGGCATTTCTCGTATTTGGTCCCATGATTGACCTCAAAGGCATTGGTTTGTTGCTATCAATCTTCACGCCCAGAACGGTGTTTTATTTCTTTGCCTTAGCTGGACTGCTGACATTTTTGTTCACCTTGTTCATTAACTTGCATATCATTTAAACAATTAGTCATTTTCCTTGCCTTGTTCCCTGTCCTCTCACTAATGACTAATACCCATGAATCCCTTAAATTCTAGAGCTAAAATTTACAGTATTTTACTCCCGTGGCTAGATGTTTTAGCGATTACAGCCTGGGGAATTTTGATGCTAAAGTACTGGCTGACAGACAAACTCAATTTGTTGATTCACCCCAATTATTTTGGGCTAGTTGTAGCTGCCGGTATTGTCCTCCTAGGTATTAGTGTTGCCAAGACAAGACAATTGTGGCGACAGCGTCGCCGCAGGACAGAATCAACTGCCCAACATATCTCCCTGTTCCCCCCTGGCTGGGGTAGTGCCCTACTATTAACCACGGCAATCTTAGGTTTAATGATTACTCCCCAAGTTTTTGCCAGTCAAAAGGCAATGCAGAGGGGAGTAGGCGATTTATTAGGCACATCACGTATGCAACCCCAATCCTTTAGAGCCTCCATGCGTCCAGAGGAGCGATCGCTTGTTGATTGGGTACGCACCCTAAATGTATATCCAGAGCCTGATGCATATACAGGGCAAAAAGTCAAGGTACAGGGATTTGTGATTCACCCCCCCGAACTAGGACAAGAGTATTTGTTTCTGGCGCGGTTCGTTCTCACCTGTTGCGCGGCGGATGCTTATCCCATTGGCTTACCAGTAAAGCTGTCTAAATCTCGCCAGGAATATAAACCAGATTCATGGCAAGAAGTAGAAGGAATTATGGAAACAGCAACCCTATCGGGAAAACGTCAGTTAACCATTAATGCCAGCTCTTTAAAAAGCATTCCTCAACCCAAGAACCCTTACAGTTATTAAATGGGGAAAGGGTAATAATTCTAAATTCTTCATTCTAAATTCTAAATTCTAAATTCCCCTTGACTGATGGCTAGTAATAAGGCTTTTTTACAACCACTAGATCGGATCTCCATCGCCTGTATACTCGTGCTCTGTTTATTGATAGGGCTGTTAATCTTACAAGGCGATGTTGTTAAACCCAGTGTGAGAAATTTCAGTTGGGAAAATCAAAAAATTGGAGCCGATGAGGCATCCTTTAGCCTCACCTTTAGCCGCCCTATGGATATCAAAAGTGTGGAGGAAAACCTGAACATTGACCCCCCTCTAGCAGGTAAATTTAGTTGGGCAGGACGACGTATGGTGTATACCCTCTTGACTCCCGCACCCTACGGCACCGATTATCAAGTGCAACTCCAACAAGCACAGGATCAGTTTGCCGCCAAAGGCGGAACCAACAAGGTTATTCAACCCTTTACAGGCAAATTCACCACCCGCGATCGCATTATTCTTTATATAGGAGCAGACTCAGATAACCAGGGTCGGTTAGTTCTCTATAATCTCACCCAACAAAAAAAACAGATCCTCACCCCGAAAGACCTAGTAGTCATGGAATTCAAGGCATATCCCAATCGGGAGAGGATTCTATTTACTGCCCGCTCCACTGGTAATGATGATTTATTATCCGCCAAATTATATACAGTAACGACTGGTGTTTCCATTGAACTAAATAAAAAAGTTGCAGCACCAGGTAAAGTGCAATTAGTTTTAGATAACAAAAAGTATCAAATCCTGAAATTTGACTTATCTCCCAATGGGGAAACCATTGTTGTCCAAAGGGGTAACAAAGAAGACCCCACTGACTTTGGGTTTTGGTTTATGCCAGCCACAGAAAATGAATCTGGTCAACAAGCTTCACCCAAACCCCTCAAAAGTGAACCAGGGGGAGACTTTATCATTACTCCAGATAGTAAAGCCGTTGCTGTTGCCCAGGGACAGGGAGCTGCTATTTTACCCCTACAAACAGATGCCAGTAAGCCCTTAGATTTTTTACCCGAATTTGGCTTGGTAAAAGCTTTCTCGAAAAATGGGACTCAAGCAGCAATGGTAAAATTTAATACTGATTACACCCGCGATCTATTTTTAGTTACCAATCAAGGTACTCGAAAAGAACTGGTCAAAATCAAAGGCTCAATTCTGAACTGCCAGTTTGACCCTGCATCACCCACACTCTACTGCTTGCTAACACAGTTGTTACCAGGGGAACTTTATCAAGAGCAGCCTTATTTAGTTGCAATTAACTTGAAAACAGGGGAACAAAAACCATTAATGGTATTACCCGTAGAACAGCGTAACGTGAATATGAGTCTATCCCCGGATGGCTTGGGATTATTATTCGATCAAGTGAAATCAGAATCAACAAATGACCAATCTTCACCCACCAGTGAGTTGAGAACCGATGATAATCAACCAATTACTAGTAGTGAACTTTGGTTGATGCCTTTGTTGTCCACTGTAGACTATAAAAGCTCCACTGCTATTAAACCAGATCGACTTCCTTTGGCAGGCTTCAATCCACAATGGCTACCGTGAGGGAAGGAGTGAAGGAGTGATGGAGTGTAGACACGAAGTGGCTTCTCGTAGACACGCAGTGGCTTCTCGAAGAGTAGAGTAGGAGTGATGGAGGGAAGGAGTGAGGGGATGATGAGATGGGGAGATGAGGTAATGAGGAGTGTGGGGAGACAAGGGGACAAATTTTTCCTCATTGTCCCATCAACCACCAACTAACAACTAACAACTAACAACCATCAACTGTCAACCATCAACTAACAACTAACAACCATCAACCATCAACCCCTAAAAGTTCTCAGTAACAAAGAGTTAGTTACCACACTCACAGAACTAAAAGCCATTAATCCAGCAGCGCCAGATGGACTAAGGGCAAAACCCATAGTAGGTAATAAAATACCTGCTGCTAAGGGAATCCCCAATGTATTGTAGGCAAATGCCCAAAATAGGTTTTGCCGAATTTTGTTAAATGTAGCTCGACTTAACTGAATGGATGCTGCAACATCAGTTAAGCGATCGCTCATTAACACAATTTCTGCGGTTTCCATTGCTACATCGGTTCCAGATTTCAAGGCAATACCCACATCTGCTTGAGATAAAGCGGGAGCATCGTTAATACCGTCTCCAACCATAGCTACGGACATTGGGTATTGTTGTAATTCTTGGATGGTAGTAGCTTTTTTGGCAGGGGGTACCCCAGCAATGATATCCGTACTATCTAATCCCAATTGCTTACCAATGGCGTTGGCTACTTCTTGGCGATCGCCAGATAAAAGCATGACCCGCAAATCCATGCTCTGTAACTGTTCTACGGTTTGATTCGCGTCTTGTCTCAGGGGATCGCTAACTGCAATCATGCCGATAGATTTTCCATCCCTAGCTATGCCAACTACGGTTTTCCCTGCTGTTGCCAAGGCTGTAGCTTGATTTTCTGCATCTTGGGGAATGGTAATTCCATTTACCTGCAACCACTCCCAGTTACCTAAACATACCAGGGAACCATCCACCATTGCAGATACCCCCAATCCCGGCTCAGTGTGAAATTCGCTGGCGGTGGGGATCACTAATTGCTGCTGTTGGGCTGCGGTTTGAATTGCATTGGCTAGGGGGTGGGAAGTACCGCTTTCTACTGCTGCTGCTAATTGGAGTAAGGCACTGGGGGTGAGATTCTCCTCTGGTAAAATCGGCAGGCAGTCGGTAACTATAGGTTTACCAGTTGTGAGAGTCCCGGTTTTATCAAATACCACGGTATTGAGGCGGTGGACTTTCTCCAACACATCACCACCTTTAATTAGTAAACCCCTTTCTGCACCCATTGCCGTACCTACCAAAATTGCTGTGGGTGTGGCAAGTCCTAAAGCACAGGGACAGGCAACTACCATAACAGCGATCGCTAGTTTTAAACTGAGTAATAGTCCAGCATATTGAGTGGGGATCGTTTGTTGTTGTAAACCTAAAGGAGAGTGATGCAGGTGAGCCATGAGGCTATTACTTTGCACCATTGCCACCGGATTGGTAACATCTTGCCAAATATGAGTGCCGAAAAAGTACCAAAATACAAGTGTGAGGATGGAGGCTGTTAACACCCCATAGGTAAAGTAGCCAGCCACCGTATCTGCTAACTTTTGTACTGGTGCTTTGCGGGTTTGCGCTGCTTCCACTAAGGCAATAATATGTGCCAAGGTGGTATCATTACCAGTACGGGTAGCTTGAATTGCGATCGCTCCCGATTGATTAATTGTCCCACCGGTAACACTATCCCCCACTTGCTTACTAATGGGTAAGGATTCCCCAGTCAACATTGACTCATCAACGCTAGTTTGCCCTGACATCACCTCACCATCAACGGGAATTTTCTCCCCTGGCAAAACTTGCAACCATTCCCCTACCTTTACCTGTTCAGCGGGAATTTCCACCATCCCCGAACCCTTCTTTGATGACTGGGGATTGGCAATTAAACGAGCTACAGGGGGTTGCAATGCCAATAATTGCTTAAATGCAGATGCTGCCCGACCCCTGGCTTGTTGTTCCAGAGTTCTTCCCAAGAGGATAAAACCTAGCATCATCACCGGTTCGTCAAAAAAGCATTCCCAACCCATTTGAGGGAATATTAGTGCCACTAAACTAGCTGTATAAGCCGTTAGGGTTCCCAAACCCACCAGGGTATTCATATTGGGTGCATTGCGCCGCCAACTTAACCACCCATCTACCAAAATTGGACGACCTGGAAGTAATAATGTTACCGTTGCTAGGCCAAAATGGAACCAAATATTATTCAGAAATATCAAGGGTGGACTGGCGAGATTGGCAAAATGCCCGATCCCCGATAAAACTAACAGTATTCCAGCAATCATCAATTGCCGCCATGCAGATTGCATATGCTGACGCTGTTGGATTTCAGAGGTATCTGCCAGTATCCTACTTGCTGTTCGGGGTTGACTGGGGAATCCGGCAGAGGTTAACTGCTTTGCCAGAGCTTGGGCATCAACTACACCCAATTCTGATTCCACAACAGCTACTTCTGTGGCTAAATTCACACAAGCACTCTTAACCCCTGGATACTGAGCGAGTTGCTTTTCCACTGACTTGACACAGCCAGCACATTTCATACCCCCGACATCCAAGGTAATTTTTTCGGTAGTCGTCGTTGGGGTTTTGTCTGTAGATTCCTCGGTTCTGGGGACAATTTGCATGGGAAATGTTTAAATCGTTACGAAATTTCAACGCCCAATTAAAAGCGTCTCTATTTCGAGGTTAGGCTAAATCCGGGAATAAGACAGACAGTCAAAAACATTAATTTTTATGAAGAGGCTGATAATTATGCTGAATTGTTCCGTGGCATCCTGCGTACATAGCTCAGGTAAATTACTGTTATGAGTTGTAACGGGATCAGCACCATCTCGCCATGCCAAAAATTACTAATCTCTAAATTAGAGATGGTACTAAAATAGCCGCAACCTATAAGAGCCAAGATTACAAAATAAATATATCTAACTTTTATATTAAACATGGTATCTCTCGATTTACTACTTCTAACTACTCGTCTTTTGGCATTGCTGAATCACCTTTATTTTTGTTTGTAACTTCCCGTCTTTGCATCTAATTTGCACTGTCATACAATAGCAATAATTCTGAGGGGTTACAGATCCCCGACTTCTTAAAGAAGTCGGGGATCTAAACACTCGCGACTCGTCAAAATTAATGAAATGCAATACTAGTACTTCACCAAATTAGTTCTGAGGGGTATTGCATCAGTCCTATTTATAGGACTTTTGCTATTAGCCAGGGACTTAGAGTCCTTGGCGGTTGGATGTCCACCCCACAAAATTAATGTGGTGGACTACTAGTGGTCTGTCCCATTAGTTCTGATGGCTAGGGAACAGATCCCCGACTTCTAAATCAATATCTGCACATTGTAGCAATTCCTAGGATAGAAGTCGGGGATCGCTCGCACCCGCGACTCGTCAAAATTAATGAAATGCAATACTAGATAAAAATCAATTTAATTTTGTACAACCTATTTTGCTGAAGTACTCAATATCTTCAAAACCAACCTTGCTTGTTGATAAAATAATTGTCTACAAATTCTTCATGACTTTTATTCAGATAAATAATCCCTTCAAGCAAGCCCACTACTTGCATAATTAATAATGTGAATCCATAGGAAAAATAGCCACCAATAATAGATATGATGATTGTCAATATTCCTTCTGCTGTATATCCCAAAATAAATTTATGAATGCCAAGACCACCAAAAATTATGGCTCCATAACCTGCTAAAAGCTGTTTTGTAGCGTAATTGGAGTTCAGATTAGCCATGAAAAATATCTCCTACACGTGCAAGCTTGCCATCTAGATTTAACAATTAAAAATAGTCATGAAAACTGATTATATATATAAACCAAAATAAATTGCTACTAATTATAGAGCTAGAGCAATTATTATGTTACATAAGTCTAAAATTATTAATTATAATTTTGATGGCAATTATGAATTGTCAAACCAATATATATTCTCCGTGGATTATATATTGAATATTGAATTCAGATAATCTTCTTTGCAAAGTAGATTTGCAATCAGAGATAAAAAGATTGCTACACTATATTACTTTTTACAAATAAACTATATAATTTCCGGATTATTTGAGAAATAATTTGTGTAATGAAAATATTCCCCCTCAGGAAATTTACCACTAATTTGCATGGAATTATATGAATGCAGGATGAGTAAGCCATTCACCCATCAATATTATTTGAGTAGCAATTTGAGTTTCTGCGGAGGAAGCTACCTCTATTTGAAACCCATATATTTATCATTACGTAGATTGTATATTATTTTCCCAGATATTACTGATAAAGAAAGCATGAATTTTTATCAGATTTACAAAGGAAATATAAAGTTAAGGCATTTCAGTTATCAGTTAGCCTCTTGCACTCTTGTGCTGCGCTAACAGTTACCCCATCGATAAATCGAGGGGCAAGATTTACGGAAAAAATTTTTCCAGCTTCACAAATAGACTTTGGAAGCTTGATATCGATTACTGTTTAGTCCAATTAAATCTGTATAATGTCAGAGAATCTTTAATAGTTCAATACTTCACTATCAGCTACTCATGTTCTCAAGAACATTTCCATTCTCTAGTGGATTGCGCCCTAATTTATTAATATCAGCAAAAATAGCAATCATAAACCCCTATTGCCAATTATAGTTGGCAAGATGGGGCATATACAATCAAACAATGTTTTTTAATATTTTGCAATATAAACCTTGAAGTTTTATTTACCACTGCTGCCGAGAATAAACAAACTCATTAAAGTACCGCTATTCCAAAGACTGTGTAGTAACATGGGAGCCAGGAGATTACGCGATCGCGTATACACAAACCCTAAAACCATACCCAGAAACATCAGAGGTATAATTTCTGACAGACTTAAATGGGCAACTGCAAAAAAGAAGCTACTGATGGTAATTGCTCCCCACACTGGTAGATAACGGGTTAAAGAAGGCAATAGAAAGCCACGGAAGAGGAATTCTTCAAATAATGGAGCAGCGATCCCCGCAGTACAGAACAAGATGAACAGGGCTACAGAGTCTTGGCTATCCAGTGCCAATTGCAACAAAGGATTGCTACCCCCTTGTCCCTGCCACAATTTTTGATTAATTAGGGAAACTAACACGACTATGGGTAAAGCTACACAATAGCCACCAAATCCCCACAAAAACCATTTTTCTTGGAGGCGCAGACGGAACCATTCAGAGGTAAGGGGCAAAAAGTTCTGAATGGATACATACAGGACTGTAAGTGTCCCGAATGCTACCAGTAGATAACTGAATAAAATCAAAAATGCTTGGGTTTGTATATTTGTCACTAAACTAGCAATAGGTAGTACACCTAATAGCAAGGGTATGACAAATTGTCCTACACAGAAAAAACCAAATATAAATACCTGTAATATTGTTTCACCATCCCAAGGGGTTGACCAAGGCAAGTCTTCATTTTTAGCCCATAAAGAATTTTTACCTTGAACAATCCTCTGTATGAGCAATACAATTAGTAAAACAATACCAATGATACCAGTAAGTAAGGGTAGAGTGACCACAATCCCTAGTTTGAATACAGCTGATTCGGCAACTTCTTCAGCCTTAACTAATAAGTTAGATAAATCTTCTTCCCGTTGCTGTAGTTTGTATAGCTGGGTAAGACTAGTAAAGCGGAACCAACCTGTTAAGTTATTTTCAATTAATTGTTGAGCATTGGGTAAAATTCGAGGGGGATCGCTCCAAATTCCTGACAATACCAATGCTGTTTCTGCAAAATCCGGGTATGCATCCGAGGCTGTTGTTAACTTAGTCCAAGTTTGAAGAGCTGCTTCTGTATTTTTTTGAGCTGCTTGTATAACTCCCAAGCGTAAATCCAATTTTGCAATTAACTTTTGTACTTGCTGCTCCGATTGTTGTAACTGTTGTGCTTTAGAGTTACTTGATTCTAAAATATCTACGGATGTTGTAGGCTGTTTTGCTAATTGCTTTTTGATTTTTTTTAAATTAGTGGTGGCTGATTTACGTACTTGCTGATATTGTTTAGCAGCAGTTTCCAAGGGTTGTTTGCCCAGAAAAGCGGTTTTTGCTGTTTGTAGATTTTCAGGAGCAGTATTTTCTGGATGCCATTCTTGTGCTTGGAGGAGAATATTGGTTTGATAAAGTTCCAAGCTGCTTTGGATTTGAGGCTTTTGCCAACTATTAAATAAATTGCCGCCGTACCACAATATTGCTCCCAGTGTCAGTAAAATTAACAGCAGCCGCTTAAGTGTCATTTCAGTTATCAGTTATCAGTTATCAGTTATCAGTTTCTCCGGAAGGAAAGCATCTTGGCAACTTTTCTACCTAGCTTAGGTATCAAGTTCGCCGTTGCTAGCGTTTCTCTGCGTCTTTTCAAGCTTAAGGACTTCCAATTTAATAATTATCTCAAATTTCAGATGTGGGACAGGCAGGATGCCTGAACCACGGGGTAAACTAGGCAATCGTCTCCTGACAATTATGATAATCGAAAATTTTTAGGCGATCGCTTGATATGATTTACGAATCAAAAATTACCAATCGCTCAAGAGTCTTGTGTTCCGCCACACTAGTTTATCAGGCTAGGTAAGGTGATCCCCGACTTCTGAATAAATATCCGCAGATTGTAGCGATTCCCAGGATAGAAGTCAGGGATCGTTCACATCTGTGACTGATCAAAATTAAGGAGCTATTTATTGCCAATTCCAGGCAGCAATGGCCAAAGCACCCCAACCAACCATCAACGCTAACCCTCCAAAGGGGGCTACTGCACCCAAAGATTTGATCCCAGTTATGCTCAGAGCATACAAACTACCTGAAAAAATCACCACACCAATGATGAATAGCCAGCCACTAGTTACCAGAGTGGTGGGTGGAGATTCCATCCGGGTGAGTAACAGAGCTACAATTAATAACCCTAAAGCATGGAACATTTGGTAGCGTACACCAGTACTAAAAATTTCGAGCGATCGCTCGCTAATTTTTGAGCGTAAAATGTGGGAACCAAAAGCCCCTATAGCCACAGACAAACCGCCTAAAATTGCTCCTAAGCTCAAGAAAATCTGAGTCATGGCATTCTACTATTGTCACCGAATTGGGCATTACATATCAAAGTGATACAATACAGCCCCTTCTTCGCTAACTTTAAAATTCGCGTTGAATTCTTTAGCTTTGATATCTAAATATTCTTTGGCTGTGGTAGGTGGTAACTGAGATTGGATGGCAAAGCCTAATAATGAGATCCGCCCTTGGTTTTCTTCCACCATCTGGTAAAACAGTGATTGTAAATTTTCACTAACTTTTTGGTCAATGGCTTGTTTATCCTGCTTACTTTGACGATACAGTCCTAAAGCTAACCATCCTCCAATGAGTAGGGTAGGTAAGCCAAAAATTAGACCTTGCTTGGCAGTAATATCTAGATCATAAACAGCTTCTGTATTTTGAATATCTTTATCTTTACCATCAATACCTGATGGCAGAGGTTTCAGGGTTTGATATTTATCAATCTCAGCGGAGACAGATAAAGACAGGAACATACATCCGAGTGCCAGCAGCCAACCCGCAGCCAATTTTCCAGCAGTTTTCATCGTTACATCTGGTGATTTGAGCTTTGTTTGCGATTCTAACCTCCCTTCCTCCTAGAGCGTCAATTAAGTAATCATATTTAGTAGACAAGGGGATGAGAAAAGAATCTACTATACACATATCTTCCAACAATGAAGTGGAAGGGTAAGGTGAGCAGTGTTCATCATACAGATAAATAAGGTTTTCAGGCTCTGATTTTCTCCTTAATCTTGTAGTGCAAGATATGAAAATAAAGACTCATGAAGATTTAGAGCTAAGTCGAGAATTGTATTAATTTGTGCTTCCACTGAAACTATAAGCCATTAAATTATTAACCTGACCGAAGGCTTCTGCCTTCGTCAGGCAGCGGGAGCTGGAGGCAGAAGGCACCTCTGAGGATTTTTCCGCTCAAACCCTTCTGACTTATGGATACAAGCCCCGTAGTTTACGACGGAAGGAGTTTGGGAGTCCTCCAAGCTTCTTCCAAACATAAAAACGCTCAAACCCTCTTCCTTCTTCTTTCACTTGACTTAGTATTTTCAGTTATAAAGCTACAAACTAGATATCAAATAAGTAAGTAATATTACCTTGTTCTCTGGGCTCAAAAGAAGCATGAAATTCTTTTGCCTTTCCATCCAGATATTTTTTTGCTTCATCTCCAGATATTTGGGCTTCCATTGCCAATTGTAAAACGGTTATCTGTCCAGACTCGGCTTTTAGTAATCGATAGAATGTAGCATCAAGACTTTGTTTGAGTTGTTTTTGGTGTTTTTGGTGCAAGTTCCATACTATAAATCCTCCACTAGCAGTTGCGATCGCACCAAGAATATAACAGCCAATAATACCACTTAGCTGCTGTTCCCGTTCTTTCTGGGTAGCTTGCGGATTGTATATCAAGGGATTGGTTATTGCTACCAATAGAAACAGAGAGCCCAGAGAAAGGAGTAAACCAGCAGATAACTTTTGAATAAATTTCATAGCCACACGACAAGATATGGAGTGTTATCTTGTCGCAATTATAACCTTAATCCCTTGTGGCTTCCAGTAAACGGGAGAAGTAAAAACGGGTACGTGTCATGGAATCACGTTGGAGGCTAAAGCCATTCTTTTCCAAGACTTTGATGACATCACTCTCGCGGTGCATATAAGCACGGGTTGTTTTACTTGGTCCTGGGAAAAAACTACCAATTTTCTTGAGAATGGTCAAGAAACAGGTTTTCGGTGCAAAACTGAGAATAATCCGCGATTGCGCCACGGAACAAAGGTGAGAAATCATCTCATCCATTTTTTCCTGGGGATAGTGGATGAGTACATCCAAACAAACAACTGTATGGTAATTGCCATCAATGGCTTCTAAATCCTGCACTGCAAAGGTAGGATTATCATTATTATTCAAGGTGTGTAAAGCTCTTGCTTTTCCTTCCTCCACCATTTTTTCAGAAATATCGCTGGCATATACTTTTGCTCCAGCTGCGGCTAGGGGTATGCTCAGACTACCCACACCACAACCAGCATCACAAATTGATATTTCTGTCAAGTTCCCATCTGCTTTGAGCCAGTTTAATACCTTATCCACGGTTTGCTGATGCCCATTGCGAATATCCAATTGGACTTTATTGACATCTCCATCTCCATAGATACGCTTCCAGCGATCGAAGCCGGTAGAATTGAAATAATCTTTAACAATAATTTTGTCGTCAGCTGCGTTCATGCCTGTCTCAAGTTAAAGGTTCCCAAACCTTAAAATTACCATGTTTGCCCATTTTCCAAGGCTATACAGCAATCAAATGTTGCGAATTTTGAAAAATATTTCTTCCATTCACATCTTGCACTACAAGATTATTGAGAGAATCAGCAGCCCCAAACCCTTATTTATCCGTAGGGTAAGAAACTGTTACATAATTTCTACCCATAAGTAGACATATCTTACTTTTTGTCTAGTTTTTCTCTAGGGCGTGTTTTCAAAGTCGCCGACACCCTAGAAGGATACTGTTGGTCATTCAGGGGTATCGCCCCTCACATAATGATTTTTCGCCATCCCACCAGATGTAGAGACGTAGCAATACTACGTCTGGAACAAACCAATTTGTGGACATATGGGGGGTATTAGCCCCTATTCGCCAACAGTATCGCTAAGAGGTGAGGGTTTAGGGGTTTGAAAACACGCCCTAACCGTCAACCATCAACTAACAGCTAACAACTGTCAACCGTCAACTAACAACTAACAGCTAACAGCTAACAGCAACAACTAACAACTAACAACTAACAACTATCAACCTCTGCCAACTAAGTTCCCTAGTAGCTTCATCAAAGTGCCAACGCAACAGGTTCCCAGGTTGTTTGACATCCATCCCTGGTAAGCCAATTGCTTGACGAGGTGAATCAGTCGCTAGTTTAATAGCTGTCTCTACGTCGCAGATTCCCCACTTAACTAAATTTTGTACCCCCACCAACAAAGGTAAAGTTGTTCCCGATAAAGTCCCATCTGGGAGCCTTGCAGTACCATTTCTCACTTCTATTTCTCGACTATCCCAGGGGTAAATCCCATCCGGTAATCCCAAGGGGGCTAAGGCATCGCTGACAAGAAACAGCCCTTGGTCATATTTACTGGCTCGTAGCAATATATCTATCATCATGGGACAAACATGTTGCCCATCGGCAATAAAACCACACATAACTTGGCTGTGGGTAATAGCTGCACCCAATAATCCTGGTTCTCGATGGTGTAATGTTGGCATGGCATTAAAGGCATGGGTTACCATCGTTGCTCCCATGTCAAAGGCTTGTTGTGCTTGGGTTGAATTGGCTTGGGAATGTCCTAAACTGACGGTTATACCCAGGGAACGTAAGTAAGGGATCACTTCACCCGTGGCATCTAATTCTGGTGCTAAGGTGACTATTTTGACAATATGACCATAGTCACCCAAAATTCTCTTCATATTGTCCACGGTCAGAGGTAACAAATATTCCGCAGGATGTGCCCCCCTTTTTTGTAAATTTAAGCACGGTCCTTCTAGATGTACCCCGAAAATTTTTGCCCCTTGATTTGTGGGTAAATAGTTAGCAATCGCTTCTAAGGAGCGATGTATATTTTCAATATCAGTAGTTACCAAGGTAGGTAAAAAACCATCTATTCCCATATTCCACAGGAATTCACAAATTTTTGGCAATAAATCTACATTTTCCTGGCTTAAATCTGGAAACGCTAAACCCAAAGCCCCATTAATTTGTAAATCTACACCTCCTAATGAAATCCAATCACCAGTAAGATCAAATACCTGTAAATCTTTATTTTTTCTCCCATTAATTTCCACGTCCATAGGAGACATTTGTTCAATTTCTCCTTCTTCATTAATTATAATTCTGTATAAATATTTTCTTTTGGGTAATCTTAAATTAATAATTTCTACGGATTTATTATTCATCCCCTTTCTCCTTTAACTAATTCGGCGGAATTCCCCATCCGTCTATACGGTGGGGATGGATAGCCGGGACAAACTAGGGGTTCGATGCCCCTAGTTTGTCCAATCTCCCAGGGGAAACGAT
>JAAUYI010011326.1_pt1 | contig 20866 bp, 15 predicted proteins | sample 7278041 | NCBI WGS metagenome assembly JAAUYI01 (sample SAMN14350216, study PRJNA611818) | marine sediment metagenome | isolation source: surface marine sediment (0.6m) | place: French Polynesia: Moorea | collected 2018-08
AGATGATCAAGCCGGACTCGCTGATCGCTGCCGTCAAGGCCCGGGTACCAAGGGACTTTCTCGAGATGAACATCAAGGCCTGTGAGCTTGGCATCGATATGGGTGCTGATTTCTCAATGCGATAACAACAAGTAACTATTACTGGTAATGAACGTCAGCATCCCCTACGGCAATACATCTTTACCGGCAGATCTGCCGGACAGCACTTCGTTTCTAGTTATTCGTGAGCCTGAAGCTGTCATGAATCCGGAACGCTTTTCACAAATACTTGATGATGCACTTCACGAGAGACAGCCCGATCTTAGCGCTCCGGTTGTCATTGTAGCCGATAAGACTCGAGTTTGTGGATATGGCACCTACCTGCCGATATTGACCGAGACCTTAATAAAATTTGGTACCTTGGCTGAGAGGCTTTGTTTCATCATCGCCTATGGCACCCACCCGCGTCAAAGCGATGAAGAAAGCTATCAATGTTACGGAGAGACCTATAATAAGTTCACCTTCATCCATCATGATTGTACCCAGGGCGAATGCTTCAAAGATCTCGGTACAACCTCCAAAGGTACGCCAATCCGCATACGTCAGGATATCCTGGATGCTTCCTGCGTTATCACAATTGGCCCTATCTGCCATCACTATTTTGCCGGCTATGGAGGAGGAAGAAAACTCATCTTTCCCGGCTGTGGTGAACGCGAGGCGATTTATGCCAACCATGGACTCTATCTTGACCGGAACACAGCCGAGTTGAGTATCGGTTGTCAGCCCGGTGTACTGGCAGACAACCCCCTTGCCGACGACCTCTTCGAAATCGCCGATTACAAGGAATCCGATCTTTCTATCCACGGAATAATGAATTCGCACGGTGATGTCTGTGATTTCCTCATTGGCTCCACCAGAGAAACTTACCTGGAAGCCTGCCGCTACCACGGCAGTCTCTGTGAATCAGCCTCTCACCAATTTCCTGTGGTAGTAGCCTCCTGCGGTGGCTTTCCCAAAGACATCAACTTCATCCAAAGCCATAAGGCTATTCATAACAGTGCGATGTTTGTTGAAGACGGCGGGCTACTGCTCATCTTCAGTGAATGTCGAGATGACATCGGCTCAACCACCTTTCTTCCCTGGTTTGAGCTTGGTGATTTTTCAAGGGCATTTGCCAAACTTACAGAGAATTATCAGGGTAACGGTGGTACAGCCCTGGCCATGATGACCAAAACCCGCCGCATCCGCATTGCCATGGTCACGGAACTGACTGAGGATATCTGTAAAAAGATCGGGGTAGAAAAGTGGGATAAGAGTAAAGCTCTTGACTTTCTCTCAAATTTACAAGAAGAATCAGCCTATATAGCCAATGCCAGTCTACTTGTCCGTAAGTCGATTTGATATCTCTTTTACCGGGATGGTAAATTCATTCAGTAGCGTATGATCATAACTGCATCCAATGAGAAGTCCAGGTAGATCAGAGCCTTACCAGAAGTTTTACCATGTGATTAAAAGCAAAACTTTTGCTGTTTTGCTGACCGTTTCCATACTCTCCATCTCGATCTGGCAAATTGCCGAACTCACCGAAAAAAGAACACTCGATCAGCTTGCCTCTACGGGTGAGTTACGGCTAAATCTCTATGCAACCACCCTGCGGAACACCATGGAGAAACATCGTCACCTGCCTTACGTCCTGGCAAGAAATGATAAAATTATTGACCTGCTCCAGAACAATATTCCTGCAATCAGGGTTAATCCCCACCTCGAGGATTTCGCCCGGGCTTCGGGAGCATTGATCTATGTCCTCGATCAGGGCGGCACCACTGTCGCCACCAGCAACTGGCGAACACCACAAAGCCTGCTTGGCCACAATTATAGCTTCCGGCCCTATTTCACCGATGCCAGGTCGGGGCAAACCGGCGGCTACTACGCCGTCGGCCTCCAAACCCGTCAACCCGGTTTTTTTCTATCCTATCCAGTAAAGGATAAGGGATCCTTTCTGGGAGTTATCGTCGTCAAGATCAACCTGGAAGCAATGCAGGAAACCTGGAAAAAGAGTGGCGAAGCGGTCATTGTCAGCGATGCCTTCGGCGTAATTTTTCTTACCAGTAATCAGGAATGGAAATATACATCTCTACGAGAATTACCCGATCATACTACGCAGAGGCTGCAAGCGGTAAAATACCTCAACCTCCCTCTCCCTACCTTGCAACTGGAGAGACACAGCGTCAGAAATCATAATATCCTTCAGCTTGATACCACCAGATATCTCGAAAATGCCTTACAACTACCTGAATACGGCTGGCGAATACATTATCTCTCGAGTCTTGAAGCCGTCAAAAACAACAAAGCTTTGGCTATTATCGTCGCAACTATTCTCTCTTCGTTTTTGTTATTAACATTTCTCTACATTCGGGAGAGAAGACAGAAACTCATCTCCCGTCAGGAAGCCAAAAGAGCCCAAGCCGTTGGTGAAATCAACGAGCGGCTTAGACTGGAAATTGCCAAACACCAGCTAACAGAAAACGATCTGCGCCAAACCCAAAGAGAACTCGTTCAAGCTGATAAACTTGCTGCCCTGGGCCGCATGTCTGCTGCTATCGCTCACGAACTCAATCAGCCTGTCACAGCCATACGTACTTTTGTGGCCAGTTGCCGAATACTGCTTGAGCGCAATGAGGTAGACAAGGTAAACGAGAACCTCGACTTTATTGCCGGCCTCACTGACCGTATGGGAAAAATAACTGGACAACTAAAAACCTTTGCCAGAAAGAGAAAAGGAAAGGTGGTAACTATTGAACTTGGCGCGTTGATCTACAATGTTGTTCGTCAATTGGAACCTCAATGCAGTAAAGCGGGAGTAGCACTTAGCACGGAAGTGGACAGGAATTGCCGTGTTTCAATCCGCGGCGACAGCTTGCAACTCGAGCAGGTACTGAGTAATCTCCTGCACAACAGTCTCGACGCCGTGCAAGAGGCATCGCTCAAAACTATTAAGGTTTCGCTGCAAACAACCAATGAAAAAGCCATATTAACAGTTTCAGACAGTGGTGCTGGTATATCGGACGAGGTTATGGACTCGCTGTTTGATCCTTTTTTTACCACCAAGGAAATCGGCAAAGGGTTGGGGCTGGGTCTGTCAATTGCCTATGGTATTGTTGAGGACATGGACGGAAGTATTCGAGCTGAAAATCTTCAGGCAGGTGGTGCCCAATTTATAGTGGAGCTGCCGCAAGCAGGTCAGGAGTGAATGTATGTCAACCAGGGTGGAGAAGGTGTTCGTAGTCGATGATGAAGAGAGCATGAGGGTGTCCATTGCTCAGTGGCTCAGTCTCAGTGACTATGAAGTAGAAAGTTTTGACCAGGCCGATGCGGTTTTACCGCATCTCTCCGTTGATTTTGACGGGGTACTGGTGACCGATATCCGTATGCCTGGCATGGATGGCATTGAACTGATGGAAAAAGCTTTGGCGATAGATTACCAAATCCCGGTTGTTTTTATCACTGCCCATGGTGATATTCCTATGGCTGTCTCGGCCATGCGTAGCGGCGCTTATGACTTCATTGAAAAGCCCTTCGAACCGGAAATACTCTTGGAAACCATCCGCCGGGCCGGAGAAAAAAGACGCCTTATTCTGGAAAACAGAGCATTGAAAAGCAAGCTCGATCAGTCGACCGGCCTGGAAAAAAAGTTGCTTGGCAATAGTGAGCCCATCCAGTTTCTACATCAGGAAATCCAGGACCTTGGACCAACGGATGCCAGTGTATTTTTGGTTGGCGAAACCGGTTCAGGAAAAGAAGTGGTTGCCCGCTGCCTCCATGAAATAAGCGGAAGAGGCAAAGAAAATTTTGTGGCCATAAATTGTGGTGCCATACCGGAGACGTTATTTGAGAGTGAATTGTTCGGTCACGAGCCAGGAGCCTTCACCGGTGCCCAAGGGCGGCGCATCGGCAAGTTTGAAAAAGCCAACGGCGGTACCCTTTTTCTCGATGAAGTAAATGCCATGCCGCCAAATCTGCAGGTGAAAGTACTGCGCGTACTCCAGGAAAGAGAAATAGAGCGCCTAGGCAGTAACAAGGCAATTCCCATTGATATTCGAATCATCAGCGCCACCAATGGTGATCCGCGCCAGGCATGTGCGGATGGAAGCTTTCGTCAGGATCTCTACTATCGCCTCAATGTCGCCGAAATCAAGATTCCACCGCTGCGTCAGCGTGGCAGTGATATCATCTTACTTTTTGAGTACTACTGTCTTCAGGCAGCGGAACGCTATGAACGGGATACGCCACCTTTGGACAATGACAACATTCGGTTGATGATGACCCACAACTGGCCAGGTAATGTTCGTGAGTTAAAAAACGCTGCTGAGCGTTATATTCTCTCTTCCCTGCCGCCACAACAGCGGGTTAGACATATCCTTCAGCATAGTTCCCTGGAGAAACAATCCGAATTTTTCTCACTTGCCGATCAAGCCGCCAACTTTGAGCGTTGTGTAATTGAATACTCATTGAAACGTCATCGGGGAAATGTCAGTGCGGTACTCGAAGAACTTGAACTACCCCGGCGCACCCTCAATCAGAAGATGAAAAACCATGGAATATCCCGCAAAAACTTTCTTCAGGAAAATGAAAATAATGATCTTTAAAGGGCATGTCGACCGTAGAGGCAGTGTCCCCTCCCATTCCCTGCTCCTGCCGGTTATTGCTGTTTTGTTCTGCCTTGCCACTCCATTAATGTCAAAAAGTGAGGGAAATTATACTTTCACCACCGCCACCACGGGTGGAACGTATTATCCGGTTGGGGTTGCCGTTGCCACCCTGACCAAGATCAAGCTTGAACCGAAGGATAAGATCTCACTATCGGCAATCAGTTCAGCCGGTTCCGGTGAAAACATTCGACTTCTTGGCAATAATGAGGCGCAGTTTGCCATCTTACAGGGCCTCTATGGTGCCTGGGCCTGGAATGGCAAAGGAGCTTTTACCGACACCGGACCAAAAAAATTTCTGCGTTCGGTTACCATGCTCTGGCGCAACGTCGAACATTTTACCATCCAATCGGATCTGGTCCGCAGTGGAAATCTCAGTGATATGGAACTCTTGATCGGCAGGAGATTTTCCATAGGAGAGGAAAATTCAGGAACTGAAGGATCCGGTCGCCATATTCTTAAACGGCTCGGCTTCACTCCGGAGAGGGATTTCCAGCTCGTCCATCTTGGCTATGGAGAGAGCGCTGAAGCCCTCATGAATGGGTCAGTTGCTGGCATTAATATACCGGCAGGTCCACCGGCAAGTGCCGTTGCTCGTGCCTTTACCGCTCTGGGAAAAGATATCACGGTCTTGGAATGCACTTTGGAACAACTTGAGCGCATTAACCAAGGCTATGGGCTCTGGAGTGAATATGATATACCTGCAGGCACCTATCCACTGCAGGATCAGACAATACGTACAATAGCTCAACCTAATTTTATGGCTGTACGTTATGATGTCGATGATGAAGCGGTCTACAAAATTGTTAAAACCATCTACAATAATCTAGATTTCCTCAATAATATCCACCAGGCAACCCGCGCCATGACCTTGCAGAACGCCATATCCGGATTACCTATCCCACTCCATCCTGGTGCGGCCCGTTTTTTTCGAGAACAGGGAATAGATATCCCCGATCAGCTCATAATCGAATAGTTTTTCAACTCAATAAAAACGCAGGCAATCATCGAGTTTGATCAAATACAGTACTGAGTACAGGCCCTGCTTGACACACCTGTTCACGTGTCTACCATTTAATCTACGTCTTCAACTATGAAGACTATTTGATTACTTAAGAATCACACTATATAGCAAGAATAGCAAATTTAATAGGAGGTAAGCAATGAGTGACAATGAACAAAAAACCCTCTGCGCCCATGTGGATGAAGAACTTCATTTAAAAGATCCTCAAGCATATATCAAGCTGATCCAGCCGGCTACTCATTTCTGTCAGGGCTGCGGCAGGAGCGCAGCAAAAGCAGAAAATGTCTGCAAACCCCAGAAGATTTCATAATATGGACAAGAGCTAAAAAAAATAACCGCCCAACCCTCGATAAATGACGGGTTGGGCGGCTCCCCTGCCGCATTCAAGCATATATCTAATTCTTAAAATTCTGTTAATAAACCGGCTAAACTATTTAGTTCCTATCTTTTACGATACTGAACTTTTTCAAGTCAATGCTGACTGCAGTATTGGCCATTATGGTCAAATGTATTGCTTCAGTCTATATCAGAGTTTATGAGCTGGTCGTGAACTACATTGTCATTTCCCCCAGTCAACAAAACATTCTGATTGATCTCTCCTTCCGCTGACAACAGATAACCAACTGAAAGAAATAATAATAACAAAATAAGTCTATAGAAATTGACGGCCATTGCGCTACCTCTCTTCTTTGCATCTCAGTAGTTCTGCCAGACAATCGGACCTATCTGTTCAGAATACTCAAGTACTAACGAGGCGCGAGAGAGTTTAAAACACATCGCCCGTGCTGGTCTCTGAGTTGAACATTCGGTTTTAATCATGGCAGTATCTCCAATATTTTTTCCTTTCCCCTCAACCTGCTTGAGTATGTATCTGGAGATACGCCTCAGCCAGGTAACTCCGCTGCCCTATCGTTGTAATGCGACGTAGGCCGGTGGTTTTGCGTAACCCTCCTTTTGAAGGGATTGCCCTTTTCAAGCTTGATTTATAGCTGGTTAACTATGTCCTAACTGTAGCTGATTTTGACATCAGTAAACCGAATACTACAACATGATGTATGATACGATGTTCACCCGCAGTAAGACAATAGGCTATTGTCATAAAATAGCCTAAGCCGGATGACTAGATTGGTGGGTTATTGATCCGCTATGCCAGAAAAAAAGAAGGTTGCTAGCGTGGAAAATAGTGGTGGAGTTGTAGCAGCAGCTCATGAATATGACTGCATGATAGTTTATGCATCAGGTTGGTGCGGTGCACCCTAACTGTTTTCGGGCTGATACACAGAAGCTCACCAATTTGCTGGGGCGTTCTGCCCTGGGAAATAAGTGAAGCTATTTCATATTCCCTCGGAGTAAGCGTATCCATGCTGTTTTCACCACTATTTCTCTTACCCATTAGTTCGCTGAGTATTTCCTGCGGTAAGGAATTGCTTAAATAAATCCTGCCCTGGAGCACAGCATCGATTGCTGTCAAAATGTCCTCTATTTTATCACTTTTAAGGACATAGGCAAAGGCACCGGCAACAAAGGCTCTGCCAACATATTCTTTGCTGCTGTGCATGGTGTACATGATAATTTTTGTTTCTGCAGCAATCTCCCTGATTTTCACGACGAGGCTGATGCCGTCACCATCCTTGAGGGTAATATCTACAATAGCAACATCCGGTTTATTCTGCTCGATAAGCTTCAGGCAGCTTCTCCCGTCATTTGCCTCACCAATGACCCTGTAAGATGCGTGTTTACTGATAATGCTTTTCAGGCCATGGCTGATCATGGGGTGATCATCGACTATGAGTATGGATTTGGTCATTGCTCTCAGGTGGAATTAAGGAAGTTTCAAACCGCATTTTATCAACCAATTGTGGCACTATAGCAACGATAAGTCAAATATGACAAGCAATTGTAATCAGACTGTCAAAGTGTGCCAACATAGAAATCTGGCCACATTATATTTGTCGGTTTCGTAAAAACCACCAAAGCCGAAGTTCCGAACTCGGTAAGCAATTGATTTTGTCTTGGCGAATCCGGTTGCTCAAGGGTTTTTACAATGTTGCCATATTTGCTTGCCAGCGTGGCAATCTTCGGCTACGCTGTTTTTTTGATAACTATTACTACAAACCACTGGCCGTTTTCTCATTCTCTCTACCAATCTAACTGACAGGAGACACTATGCTCAACTTTCATCTCACCCCGGAACAGCTGAAAATACAAGAGCAAGCTCGGGAATTCGCCCTCAAAGAAGTCCTGCCGGTTGCCTGGTACTATGATGAAAAAGATGAAATTCCTCGGGAAATTATCAACAAAGCTTTCCAGGCTGGCTTCGTTGGCGCTGACATCCCCAAAAAGTATGGGGGCCGGGGGCTTGGCTTGATCGAATCGGCAATTATTACTGAAGAGATTGCTGCGGCCTGCTCGGGGCTGGCCACTTCAATTTTCGACAGCTCCCTGGGAATGGAACCGCTGCTGCTTTCAGAAAATGAAGATGCCAAACAAAAATACCTTAATCAAATCGCCAAAGACAATAAGCTTGCAGCATTTGCCACTTCGGAACCGACCATGGGCTCTGATGTTGCCGGTATCCGCTGCCAGGCCGCCCAAGACGGTGAGGATTATATTCTCAACGGCACAAAATATTGGATTACCAACGGCGGCATAGCAGATTATCTCTCTGTATTCGCCACCGTCGACCCAAAATCGCGACACAAAGGAATTTGCGCTTTCTTTATTGAAACAGCGTGGCCTGGCGTCACTGCCGGTCGCCATATACCCAAAATGGGCCAGCGTTGTTCAAACACGGTAGGCATTCATTTCAAGGATGTCCGTGTGCCAAAGGAAAATGTCATTGCTCTGCCAGGAGAGGGGTTCGTTCTGGCCATGAAGACTTTTGCCAGAACGCGGCCAATCATCGGCTCGTTTGGGGTAGGTGCTGCCAGAGCCGCCTTGGAATACTCACTTGATTATGTCAAGAAACGCCAAGCCTTTGGAGCACCCATCGTTAATTTTCAGGCAATACAGTTTAAGCTGGCGGAAATGTTTCAAAAAATAGAGACTTCACGCCTGCTTACTCTGAAGGCTGCCTGGGACTCCGACCAAGGACTGGATAACACGGTGAGCGCTTCCACAGCGAAGATGTATGCCTCGGAAGCCGCTCTGGAGGTGGTCAATGAAGCACTGCAGATATTTGGCGGCTATGGCTACACCAAGATGTTTCCCATTGAGAAAATACTGCGGGATGTCAGGCTGCTAAGGATATACGAGGGAACCAGTGAGATCCAACGCCTGATTCTCTCCGATCATCTCATGAAAAAATATACTCCCAGCCTGCCGAAACTGGAGGATCTCGCCCTCCACCGGGAGCACGATCCCCTGGATGCCCAGACTCCGCCTAATACTGGAAAAACTTGGCGCTGCCGCATCTGTGGCTACGTCCACTATGGTGATTCGCCGCCATCGGCATGTCCCTACTGTTTCTTTCCTGATAAAGCCTTTAAGGAAGTCACGTTTTAGTAAACTGAAGATGGATCTATACTCAAGGCAGCCTTATTCCTACTCCATGGGAATACGGCTGTCTTGGCCTATTCCTTAGCCAAGGCTTCCCTGATCAGATCGAGAAGGTGAACGGCTTTCACTTCGAGTCCAGCGTGGTTGATTATGTCCTGAAGCTGGATTATGCACCCCGGGCAGGCCGTGGCTATTTGTTGGGCACCACTTTCTTGTAATCCAGGGATTTTTTTTGCACCGATCGCCTTGCTGCACTCATAGTGGTAAGCGGAAAATGTACCACCCAGTCCACAACAGAGCGAGGCGTTTTCCATCTCCACAAAATCGACATTTGGTAAGGCCTGTAGCAGGTCCCGGGGTTCTGCGGTGATACCCTGGGTTTTCAGATGGCATGGATCATGGTAGGTAACCTTTACCCGTTCCGACCACCGCTTCATGGCTCCAAGCTTTTCCACCATGCCGTTTTGCTTCAGAAAGACGGTGAAATCGATGACTTTATCTGTGAAATTTTGATCATTTTCATGCATCGTCTGATAATACTCACCGATGCCACCGTTGCATGATGCACAGGCGGTGATGATATGTTCTTCGTCGTATTTTCCGAAGGCTGTGCTATTCCTACCTGCCAGTTCTTCGACAATACTACCAGCTCCTGCGGAGAGTGCCGGGATACCGCAACATCCCTGAGATTTGGGAACGTGAACGGAATAGCCCATGTTCACCAGTATATCGATCATGGTTTTGCCAATTGCCGGAAAGACGTAGGTTATGGAACACCCTGCAAAAAAACCAACTGTAGGTTTATTAGCAACACCCTTAATGAATTCAGGAACCAGATTAAAGAGGTTACGAAATGGCAGCTTTGGCACCGTTCTATTCTTCATGAGAGGTGCTGGAAAACGCAGGCGCAAGCCACTTGACTGCGGAACCTTTTTTAACACCAGGGGAGAGAGAAATGCTCCTCCTTTGGTGAGTGTTTTCAACAATGCGGGAGAATTGATAACCGTGGCCAAGGATTTACCAAACAAAGAAAGTCCTTTGTTCGCAGTAACTTCCCGACGAATGGCTCCAACAATTTCAGGTGTTGCAACACTGTTTGGACATTTATTAACACAAGAGCCGCACATCAGACACATGCTGATGTCATCTTCCAGGCTCTTCTCCAGGCCAACTTCGCCATCAAGCAGTGAAGCCGCCAGGGCGATTTTTCCCCTGGCCACATCTCCTTCTCTTCTATTCTCCCGGTATGCCGGACAATGTGCCTGGCAAACACCGCATTTTACACACTGGCGAATTTGCTCTTCCAGATCTATCAGTTTTTTGTTGCTGCTCATCTCTATTCGCTACTAATCTGCTCTTCCCGATCGGCCGTAAAAATCTTGCCGGGATTTAATATATTATTCGGGTCAAATGCATTTTTGACTGCCTGCATATAGGAAATGGTGGCGGAGTCGAGCTCCATTGAAAGATAACGTGCTTTTGATGTACCAATACCATGCTCACCGCTGAGAGACCCCTTCAACCCCACCGCCGTTGCAAAGATTTTTTCCATCACTTCGTGAACTTTCTCCTCCATCTCTGGCTCGCGCAAATCCACCATGACATTGACATGGATATTGCCATCTCCAGCATGACCAAAATTAACAATTGGCACATTATAATCTTTAGACAACTTCTCTAAGGCCCGGATCATATCGGGAACCTTTGAGCGCGGTACCACAATATCTTCATTAAATTTATCGGGATTAACTTTTCGCAGACTGGGACTGACATTGCGGCGAACCTGCCATATCTTTTCCGACTCCGCTGAGGTTTCGGCAACCTTGACCTCGACTATGCCAAGCGGTTCAATGACGGTCATAATCCTCTTTGCCTGTTTCTCGATAAGTTCCGGATCTCCATCCACTTCAATTATCAGCAAAGCGTTGCATGTTGCCGGCAGGGCTATTGGCGAAATAGACCTGATGCAGTCTATTGTTGCAGCATCCATAAACTCAAGGGTTGTCGGTATGATTTTCTCCCGAATAATGGCGGAAACTGCCTGAGCTGCACCTTCGATGGTTTCAAACTGAACCAGCATGGTTTTCTTGGCTTCGGGTTTAGGTACCAATTTCAAGGTAATTTCGGTAATTATTCCAAGTGTACCTTCAGATCCTACGATCAGTTTGGTAAGATCATAGCCCACCACATTTTTTAACGTTTGGCCGCCGGTTCGGATGATATCTCCCTGAGGTGTAACCACCTCTAGCCCCATGATAAAATCTTTGGTCACTCCATATTTAACGCATCTTGGACCTCCGGCACACTCTGCGACATTACCGCCGAGGGTCGAAAAATCCTTGGAGGCAGGATCTGGTGGATAAAAGAGTCCTTGTTTCTCCACCTCTTTTTGCAGATCCGCGGTCACTACACCCGGCTGCACCACCGCCGTCAGATTGTCGCTATCAATCTGCAGAATTCGGTTCATTCTGGTAAGCACCAAGACAATACCACCTCGTATGGGAAGGGTACCACCGGTGAACCCGGAGCCGGCTCCTCGTGGCAGAAGTGGTATTTTTCTGGTATTGGCCAACCTGGCAATTTTACTGACCTGCTCGCTGTTCTCAGCATAGACGACCACATCTGGTAAAAACTGTTCTTTAGTGGCATCGTAGGAATGCGTGATTCTATCGCTTGCAGCCTCCGACACATTGGCACTACCGACAATTTCGACCAGTTCCGCCAACACGTTTTGTTTCATACTCTACAAACCTCGTAAATTTTTGTGTACTTTATTCACGATCCACATAGTTTCATTCTCGCTAAAGACATAATAAGCTTTGCAAGTTCAAAGCCAATGTCTGTCGCTTTCCTCTTGCCTACTTTTGCTGTGCTCAAAGCTCTGCTGATGAAAAATGAGGCAATATCCTGCCTATACAAGTTATCGCTTTCAGCAACAATTCACGTGAACTTGGTCTATCTCCTGCCAAAAGACCTCTGAATATACGTCTAAATTGTAATTTTGCAAGGTGAAGCTGCTCCGTACTTAGAGATTTTCAACTAAGAAGATACCACATGGAGTATCCTAAAAAACACAAACATACTAATTGACCGCAAATTTAAGCTATGGTATGGTCGGAATTTAGAGGTGTCGAAACGACATAATAGGGAATTCCGTGTAATTCGGAAACGGGCCCGCCGCTGTGACCGGGAACTGAACCTGCATTTGCCACTGGCCGAATGGCCGGGAAGGCGCAGGTAAGGGATGATCCGGAAGTCAGAAGACCTGCCTCAAACTCATTTGACTGACCTTCGCGGAAAAAGGTCGAAATCTTGTATCTGTGGTGAAATCAGGGCCCCCGGATCAACCTTTTTGGTTCGGGGCTTTTTAGCTTGCGAACCTTCAATCAGGACCAAAGGAGGAACCAATGCTGAAAAATGAAATAGCCTTCACTAAACAAGCTCTTCTTGCTACCAAAGATTGGGATACCTATCAGGCCATTCTACGCCTTTGCCTGATCCTGCGATCAACACCAACCAAGAAATAGAGGCTCTCAGAGCTAACGCTCCTGGTCCAGATCAACCTGGAGCGTTTCTTCTTCCTGACGTATTTCCCGATCATGAATGCCGATCAGGTAGAGTAGACCGTCCAGGCCAACACTGGTGATGGTATTGCCCGCTTTTTCCCTGACTACCGGTTTGGCGTGAAAAGCAACACCGAGCCCAGCCAGGCTGATCATGGGCAGATCATTGGCGCCATCACCAACGGCAATGGTCTGGTCAAGATGAATGTTTTCCTTTTCCGCGATCATCGCCAGCAATTCAGCCTTTTTCTCGCCGTCAATGATGTCTCCGACTACCTCTCCGGTAACTTTCCCATCGGCTATATCAAGAGTATTGGCATAGAGGTAATCAAAGCCCAGTTTCCTTTTGAGATACTCACCCACGAAGGTGAACCCGCCGGATAGGATACCCAGCTTATAGCCCAGTCCCTTCAGTGTTTTTGTCACAATCTCGGTGCCCTCAGCCAGAGGTAGCGAGTCGTTTATAAGGGAGAGTTTGTGCTCGTCCAGCCCTTTGAGCAGAGCAACCCGCCTACGAAAGCTTTCCTTGAAATCGAGTTCACCACGCATGGCTGCCGTAGTAATAGCTTCAACCTCGGCGCCAACTCCAGCCAGCTTGGCCAATTCATCGATTACCTCCACCTGGATGAGAGTCGAGTCCATATCAAAAACAACCAACTTTCTGTTGCGGGTATAGATACTATCGACATGAAATGAGATATCAATGCCGGTCTGCCTAGAAATCTCCATGAAACTTCTACGCATTTCTTTGATATTTTTCGGCTTTCCGCTTGCTGTCAATTGAATGCTGGCTCGTGGATTAAGCTGGGGATTGGCCAGGGAAATGCGACCGGTCAACCTGGATATTGAGTCGATGTTCAAACCATTTTCTGAAATCACCGAGGTAACACCGGAAATCTGCTGGGCGGTAATCTTTTTGCCGAGAAGTGTTATTTTGCGCCTTTCCTGACCCTGAGCTTTCACCCATGACTCATAACGGTCATGAGCTACAGCTTTTATCTCCACCGCTAAACCAAGATTATGCCCTTCGTAGAGTATGTCCTTATAGAGAGCCGGAAAATCACCGGCCTCGGGAATTTCAACCAAGATACCAAGAGATATATGTTCATGGATAACCGATTGACCGATATCAAGGATGTTGACATCATATTGTGCCATCAGGGAACTGAATCTGGAATTCAGCCCACGTCGGTCTTTACCGGAAATATTGATTAATATGAGTTCACTCATGATCCTTTAACCTGATAATTTTAATACAAAAATCTCTGCCATCCGATTATGCAAAACCAGGATACTTTAACTAGATGTCTGTTCTTCGTTGTTCTGTTGTTCAAAGGGCAGGCGAACGACAAAACAACTTCCCTTACCCTGTTGTGATCTCACTTGCAAGGATCCTTTGTGTTGATCGGTAACGATATAATAGGAGATGGAAAGCCCAAGACCGGTTCCTTTACCCATTTCCTTGGTGGTAAAAAAAGGCTCGAAAATCGACTTGAGATTTTTCCGGGGTATTCCTGTACCGTTGTCCTCGATTTCAATTCTGGCAATATCATCTTCTTCCTGAACGCGCAAACACAAACATGGCGGCTCCTCGCTATCCTGCATTTTTTCTACCATTGCATGAGTTGCATTTATGATCAAATTGAGAAATACCTGTTGGATATTGCTCTGCTCACATTGTACCTCCCGCATTTTACCCGGATAATCCTTTTCTATTTTTATCCGTCGGTAATCATATTTATTCTTCAGGTCGTAATCGGTCAAACTAAACGCTAATGCACTATCGAGCAATTCCCGAATGTCGACGTAATTGAAAACCGAGACACTTTTTCTGCTAAATGACAACATGTTATGGATCAGTTTGACTGCTCTGGCAGAATCGTTGTCGATGAGATCAAGCATATGATTAATACCACGCTCGTCCAGATAGCGATGAATATCTTCAAGTTCAACTCCCACTTTTTCTGCCGCCTGCTGATTTAGAGGAAGTGAAGATTGGAGTCTTTTTTTCACCATTTGCAGGTTCTGTTTGACGGATGCGAGGGGATTGTTGATTTCATGAGCCAGCCCCGCAGCAAGCCCACCGACGGAGATCATCTTCTCTGATTGAATCATCATCTCTTCCATGGCCACCCGCTCGGTAACATCATCGAAACGCAGTACAGCACCTTGGATGTCGCCGGCAATCAATGGATAGACTGTGAGTGTTTCATACCTCTTTTCTTCCTCAGTACCACTCGGGATCCTGCGTATTTCTGTTTGCTCGCCATACTGAATGACCTTTTGCATTTCTTTCTCATAACTTTTGATTCTGGGTAGAACCTCATGTAACAAACATCCTTCTGCCTGCGCCGCAGAAACGCCGGTATTTTCTTCAGCCCTCTGGTTCCATTGGATAACCCGGTAAGATTGGTCAATACCAATGAGCATGGAGGGCATTGAGTCGGTAATGTTTTTGAGCAGCTGCCTTAGCTTCAACATTTCCTTGCTGCTGGTTATCTTATTTTTGTGCAGCCACATACCCTCAAGAAGCAAGGTTGCCTGACGGGCATCCTCTTCACCATAGGCTTTTGATTTATTACATAAACCGAGAATTGCCACTATCTGTTCGTTCTCAAAGATCGGTACGTCAACCCGCTGATATACATCCCCATCAATGGGGAAAAAAGTTTGATCGGCAGCCTGCTGGGCATTTGTTTGAAAAACGATACCTTTTTGGGCGAGTATTCGTTCAAGAGTTTTATCATAACGTTTGGGAGGCCCCTTATCCGGATCCACGGTTACACCAAAGGCCACATCATCTTCACGGCGGGCCAGTGATTGGAGAACCGGCTTGCCATCTTCAATGGTAAGAAAATAGCCAGCCCGGCTCTCGGTAATCTCAACAAGGCGTCTCAGGGTGAATTCATACATTTTCCGAAGGCTACCACTCTCCATGAATCCAAGTTGAAGCAGGGTATCAAGTCGCCGCTCATCCCTTAGAATAACTTTTTCTTTGGCCAATCTGTCTTCATTCATGCGGTTGGCATATTCGCCTAACTTCTCTAGTTCAGGAAAACCCAACATCTCTTTCTTCACCCGTGCCCTAAAGTCAGTTGCCTGCTGAAAAAATTCGGTGAAATGATTAAAACTACCCCGAATTTTTCGTGAATAAAAAAAGGAGACCAGTAAAAGAGAGGAGACTGCGATAATGAAGAGAATTATAAAAAGGGCGGAATTCTTGAAGGCGATGTCAACATAGGTTTCGGTCTCTGCTTGGATTGCCTTGTTCATTTCCACTTTCGATATACTTGTGGCTATAAGCCAATTCCATTCTGGATATTCTGCCATGTAGCCGAGTCGTTCCATCTCACCTTTTTTGCCACGATCTACCACAGAATACTGGTAGAAACCGCTTCCACGCCCAGAGTTTTGCAATTCTGAAATTGCCGAGGCAAACCCATAATGGCCATCATTTACGAGCCCTGCAAAGGACCTGCCTAATAATTTTCTATTGGTACTGCAAACAACGGTGCCGTCGCCACTGTAGATCATCAATTCTCCGGTTTTGCCGAACTGAAGGTTTTGAAGGCGGCTGAGGACAACCTGTTGCGTTCTGTTTTCCATCTCATCAACATATACACCGGTGCCAATAAACCAATTAAAGGGCTGGAACTCTTTGACAAAGGAAATTTTTTCATAATTATCTGCAGTTGACTCCGGTTTGGTCCATCTATAACGGATCATCCCAGCACCCTTTTCCTCAATGATCTTGAGGAATGCCTCTATTGTCTCTCTATAGTTTTTGTTCTGATGCTGGACTAAGCCTACATTTTCAAGCGAGGGCCTGTCAGCATGGAGCACATATTTGCCGGTAGATAAACTGCCAGCAAAATAATAGCCAAGGCCATTATCCCAGCGAATTGGTCGTAGCATTTCAGCTACCATATGATGCAACTGTACAGGAGCAGCACTCTCGCTGTATAAACTGTTAACATGGGAAGCGATGGAGATGGCGGATTGGACCTTTTCTCTGAGTTTATCTCCTGCCCTGCTGCTCTGTTCCGCCCTTTGGTACTCTATAAAATTGACAATTCTTTCAAATTCCTCAAATACTCTTCCTTCATATTGCTTTTGATAGTTGTCTTGCAGGTTGGCAACACTCTGCCGGTATGCATGGAATTCATTGAATGCCCAAAAGCTACCGACAAACAGCCCCAGGGTCGTAACTACGATGAAGGAAACATAAAAAGGAACAGAAGCGAGGGAGAGTTCCGGCAGTCGCATGTATTTTCTGAAGTATCGGTTAGCAGATTGAATTATGGGTTATTCTTTTTACATCGCATTTCAGGGTGTCTGTATCGGTAACTATTTGCTTAGCATAGATGCTACCGCCGGCGAAATCAAGAAGATCATTCCGAATCCAGGTGTTAGATCATCAAAGAGAGAGGACTCTATTCCTTTCTTGTTTTTCCGAAAGGGAGTCATACTGTGTACTCCATGAGATGAATAGGTTTGGACTATGTATTTGCTGCTCATTTTCCGTCACAACCATTTCTCTTACCAGAATCAACCGACAAGGAGGTAAAACCATGTCCAGAATATTGCTGCAAGTTATTCTTATGCTGGGTGCTACACTACTGATTGCTGTTCCTGCATTTTCACATTGTGAAATTCCCTGCGGTATCTATGATGATGAGATGCGTATCAGCCTGCTCAGAGAACATGTAGCCACCATTGAAAAATCCATGGACAAGATCAACAATCCCGCTGATGGGAAGAACAGCAACCAGCATATTCGCTGGATTATGAACAAAGAACTACATGCCAATGAATTCCAGGAAATAGTAAGCCAATATTTTCTCACCCAACGCATTAAAGCCGATGACAAAAACTACGAGGAAATGCTTACGCATCTTCATCAGATGCTTGTGTATGCCATGAAATGCAAACAGACCACCGACCTTCAAAACGCCGCGAAGCTCAAGGAGCACATTGACGCTTTTGCCAAACTCTATTTTGCTTCCCACGATTAGTGGGATAGAATATTGGGGAGAGTGTGCGCATTTATTCAGGATGATCTGAATTCTCCCCGCTCTCGGCTCGCCCTTCCATAGAAAAAAGGTGAGTTTCTATTTAAAATTTTGGCGTAATCAAACAAGCACATAAAAATAGCTACCACATTGTAACAGCCTGCAAACAATACTTTTTTAGCACAAGATTCCCACATATCAAATATCATTATTTTTGCTTTAAGTATTTCTGGTGTTATTTTTTCCCAAAATAGATGTAAAAAAGGGAGCATATTTTACCGAGATGAGTGAATACCCTCGATTTTTAATGTTTTTCTTCCAGCACACCTAAACAATGCTTATACTACGCCGTGGGAGTTTTTTGTTGAGACAGATCAGTTGTTTTATTTGCCAGGAATTCACTTAAAAAGCATATCTTACAACGACCTATCCACCCAAGATTTAGACAGGCATTACTGAACCACACAAGGATGGAAACTGTGAAACGTAATTTTAATGATGACATTTCAACCCCGGATAATTTTGTTGTTACTCTTGAGCTGGTACCAGGTCGCGAAGTATCAGGTCAAAAATTGGATAAAATCAAGGGTATAGCCAAGGAGTCCTTTGAGGACGGTCGCATTACGGCTGTATCGATAACCGATAATCCCGGCGGTAACCCGGCCTTAAGCCCGGATGCTCTTGGCTATGAAATGCAGAATTATGGTCTGGATGTCATTGTGCACTTCACCTGTCGCGACACCAATCGTGTCGGCATGGAAAGCAGAGCCCTGCAGTTGGCGCATATGGGCATGAAAAATATTCTTGCCCTCACAGGTGATTATTCCGGACTTGGATACGGAGGCCGGGGAACTCCTGTTTTCGATTTTGATTCCGTAGTGCTTATATCCATGCTCAACGATCTGAATATGCGTCTTATTAAAACAGGGCATTCCGAGATATTTCTGACGGGATGCGCGGTCTCTCCGTTTAAGTATACCGAGGCGGAGGCTCTTGTTCAGTATAGAAAGCTACAAAGAAAAATTGAAGCCGGTGCTTCATTCACCATTACTCAGCTGGGATATGACATCGACAAATATGAAGAGCTGCTGATTTATAACCAGGAGCATGATGTTGATATTCCGGTGCTTGCCTCTCTATATCTGTTGGGTAAAGGACCCGCTCGTCCAATGAATGCCGGCAAGGTCCCAGGTGTACATGTATCTGATAACCTGCTGCAAAAAGTGTTGAGTGAATACGAAAGTGGCGAGGGTAAAAAACACGCAATCGAGCGTATTGCACGCCTTGGCGTTGTACTCAAAGGTATCGGCTACAACGGTATCCATTTGGGTGGCATCCATGACAGCTTTGATACCGTCGGTAAAGTGCTTGACCGTATGGATGAGATAGAGCACAACTGGGAAGATTATCGCGAAGAATTCCAGGAAAATGATCCGAAATCGTTTTATCTCTATAAAAAATCTGATGAACAAAAAAATGGTCAGGTATATAAAGAAAAAATCAAACTCAAAGTGGGTGATAATTGCCACTATCTTTTCCTTCGTACTGCTCATGATTGGTTCTTTGATAAGAATGCGAAATTAGCACCAATCTATAAAAAAATATCAAGTTCACTGGACAAAACCAATTCATCCTGGGCTCTTAAACTCTTTCTCGAAGATCCATTTAAAAAACTCATGCTCTCCTGCCAGAGCTGTGGAGATTGTGGTATCCAGCACGTTGGCTTTCTATGTCCGGAATCGGGGTGTCCAAAACACACCAGGAACGGTGCCTGTGGTGGCAGCAATAACGGCTATTGCGAGGTCCACGAAGACAAGCTCTGCGTCTGGGTACGAGCCTACTACCGCATGAAAAAACACAGCGAAACCGATGAATTGGCCAGCTCCTTCGTGCCACCGCGACTATGGGAACTCAAGGATACATCATCCTGGATTAATTTTCACTTGGATAGAGATCACCAAGCGAAGGATAAAAAAGCTGCTTAATTATAGATCTGCTTTGCCAATCTCGCTTAGCTAGCGGGATTGGTAGTACAACATTACCGACTCTACCTCTCCAAGTTTTCCTGACAGTTACAAAGTTGTGCCTGACCGGCAGATTTTTAGAACATTAGATGGCCTGCTCTTAAAATGATTTCCCATTCCACAAACCATCTTTATCATAAAAAATGCTAGTAAATATGCTCTATCAAGCTCTCTTACCGGCATCAGGGTATATATACATAGAACCATTTAGACTTGAGAAGAATGTCGATAAACACCAAGGGATTCTCCGTAGTGGTCAAGTGCATATATGACTTTACCGCAAATCCGGTTGGTTCGAGAGCCATATAGACATCACTGATAGCATCCCCCGATTCCCAAGATGTTGAGTCTTTGCTGCTGATAATTTTGTTTCTTCTTTCCTTTGGCAGAGATGCGAGTTGAACGGCATGGGCAAGATACTCTTGCGGTGCCGGCCCGGGTGACATGTTGTGAGAATGGTGATGAAAAACCGCATGGGCGATTTCATGGGCAATGGCACCTCTGTAGTGAACCCGGTCGAAAAACTCACCATACATCTCCGGTGCATCGTCCTGTTTCAATATGGATTCATATGACATTAACTCTATTCGATCCGTACGGCTGTTATAGGAACCGTAGGCCATGTAGCCGAGGTGATTAATTTCAGTATTGATTATGTTAATTACTATCTGCCGTTTGGGAGTCAGATCGTAGCTACCCAGTATACTTAATGCTTTGGCTGAAGAAGCGCAAAGCTCGGGTATCATCTCCGGTCGAGCATGATTGATCGTGACTTCAGGTTGATTGGCACAGACTATCGTGCTGCCTTGTCCTGTAAATGGTATTGCCAAAATAACTATATTTAGCAGTATAACTATTATTTTATTCATATTTTGCCTCCCGGCTGGTGAGAGGCAGGCTCTCAACGGCACGCTAGATTGAGCTAATAACTTAATCAACTCTGAAAATAATAATTATTACTGATAAAAGTCGCCATTGAATGATAAAGATAGCCAAAAATAAATGTAATGATGAGAATAAGGAAACCTAAATTCTGCCAGTAAGGATGTTCAATAAATGG
>JAAUYI010014734.1_pt1 | contig 20828 bp, 18 predicted proteins | sample 7278041 | NCBI WGS metagenome assembly JAAUYI01 (sample SAMN14350216, study PRJNA611818) | marine sediment metagenome | isolation source: surface marine sediment (0.6m) | place: French Polynesia: Moorea | collected 2018-08
ACTTGTTTGCCTCTCCCGCCCTCGGGGGTGCCCCCATTTTCGTTCACCGCTCACCGCTTCGTCTCGCCCATCCCTGAGTCTGCTCACGCTCTCGCTTCCCGTTGACGGGTCTTCCGCTTTCGTGGGTCCGTATTTTTGCTTTGCCCCCCGGGGCGACATCAGTAGCATGTCGGCATGCAAACGACGTCCAAGGATCGGTTGACTGCGGCGAGCGCGCTGGCAGTGCTGGTCGCGATCACCCTCGCGGTGGGCAGCGGAGCCATGGACGGAGCCGATCTGCCGTGGTCGTTTGAGATTCTTCTGTGGTGCCTGGTGGCCACGCTGGCGGCGTCCCATCGACCGTTCGGCGGCACCGGCCTGGGCTTCGGGGCCCTGATCTTGCCGGCTCTGATCCAGCGTCTCGGTGCGCCGTCGGCGGCGCTGGTGGCGGCAGCCACCCGTTTGCTGATCGCGGTTGTCGGCCGCCTGGCCGAAAGGCGCGCCAAGCCGGAAGGGTGGTTGCTGCGCGGAGTCTTCGCCGCGGTCGTGGTCGCCAGCGCGGCGCTCGCCGCGGCGGCGGTCCGGATCGGAGAAACAATGGCATCGGCCGCCTTCTTCTGGCGGGCGACGGTACCGGCGACAGTCTACGTGCTGAGCCTCGCCCTGATCGCGATCGTCGGCCGGCGGGTACTCAAGCGAGTGTGGCATCGCCTGTGGCGCTCCACCAGCGCTCCGGACGCGCTCTCGCTGTGGATCGACGCCGGCGGTTGGATTCTCGGCGAGCTCCTGGCCGACGCCGCCCGGACGCTGGGTTGGGCCCAGGCAGCGCCGATCTTCCTGGCCCTGGCGCTATTTGCAGCCGAGGCGACGCGCAACGCCATCGCACGCGGCGCGTCGGATGAGCGCGTCGGGGATTTCGAGCGACTGCACCAGGCGCACGAGCGTATCCTGGGCGAGACTTCGGGCATGGCGGCGGTCGCGGATCAGATCCTGGTCGAATGTTCGAATATCCTGCCGGTCTTCTGGTACGGCTTCGAGCTCGAGAGCCCCGAAGAGCCAGACCCGGAGGCCCCGGAGCAGCGCTGCTGGGCCGCCGGACCGAACGGTGTTCTCGAGGAGGGTTGGCCGCAGCCGGCGGCCCGTCCACCGATGCTTCCAGGCGTCCACCGTCGCGCGGCGTGGCGGGTGTTCGAGCAGTCGCTGGCGGTCGACGGTGAGCACCTGGCGACGGTTCGGCTGTGGTGTGATCCCCGGCGAATCGAGGCCGGAGCCGAGGAGCTCTTCGCGACCCTGGTGCCGCAGATGGCCAGCTCGGTGCATCGCGCCCGCCTGGATCGCGAGGCGCGTCTCGACCCGTTGACCGGCGTGCCGGTCCGGCGGATTCTCGAGAGCTCGCTGCAGAAAGCCTTCCGCCGGTCCTACGACGAAGGGCAGCCGCTGGCGGTGATCATGTGCGATGTCGATCATTTCAAGAATGTGAACGACACTTACGGTCATGCCGCCGGCGATCAGGCCTTGATTCGGGTCGCACGCGCGCTCGATGCGGCGCGCCGAGAGGACGACCTCTGCTGTCGCTACGGCGGCGAGGAATTCACGTTGCTGCTCGAACATGCCTCCGGCGACGCGGCCCTGCAACTCGCTGAGCGCTTGCGCCAAGCGATTGAAGCGATCGACCTAGTATACGAAGGCCAGCAGATTCCGCTGACCATGTCCGCCGGCGTCGCGTCGTTTCCGGAGCTGCAAATCAAGACCGCCAGCGAGCTCTTGTTGCTGGCCGATGAGGCGCTCTACGCGGCCAAGAACAGCGGTCGCAATCGCTGTCTGCTGAACCTCGGGCGCGGCGCTTTTCGCCCGATCAGCGGAGTCGACATCGGCAATCGCCCCCTGGCGGTCCCGGAGGCGCCGAGAATTTTTCGCTGATTGAGCCCTGCGGACAGGCCGGCTATCATGGGTGGATGCGGTTCCTGGTTTATTTGCTCGTTCTCCCGCTCGCCGTCGGCGCGGCGACGGCTCAACCGGTTCGACTGACGGCGGATGCCTTCGGCACCCAGGCCGAGATCGAAATCCGCGACATGGAGCGCGAAGCGGCGGTCGCGGCGGCCCATGACGCCTTGCGGGAAATCCACGAGATCAGCCTGCTCGCCGATCCGTCCGGAACGCGACCGGGAGGGCTCGGGGCACTCAACGCGGCGGCCGGCAAGGACTCCCTGTTACTCGATCCCCGGGCCGCGGAGCTCCTGCGGCGCGGACTGCAGTATTGCCTGTGGACCAATGGGGCCCATGGCCCGCTCGGAGGCGAGCTCTACCACCTGTGGAACCAGGAGAAGATGCCCATTCCGTCGGATTTGCGCGACGCGGTGATCTCAGCCGGGTGCAATCAGATGAGCTTGACCACCGACGAGGCGGGGATCAGCGTAAAAATCGCGAACGGAAGTCGGGTGCTGGCGCTGGGCATGCAGTTGGGTTTCGCCCTCGATCGTGCCGCGGAGATTCTCAAGGACGCCGGGATCACCAACGCCTGGCTCGAGATCGGCTGGGTCTACCGCGCCATGGGCGATGGGCCCGAGGGCAAAGGCTGGCTGGCCTCTTTGCCGCCGGCACCCGGGACCCACAAACCGAGCGACCAGGTGTGGTTGCGTGACCAGTCCATGGCCGTCGCCGCGCTCGATGGACCGGTGATTCAGCTGATCGATCAACGCACCGGCGTTCCGGCACGCGGCGTGGTCATGGTGGCGACGGTCACCGAGCTGGCGCTGGACGCCGACGCGCTGGCTGCAACGCTATTTGTCGCCGGCCTGCGCGAGGGCCATATGCGCCTCGGCGGTCTCAACCCTCGGCCCTCGGTCTATTGGCTGCTCGGCGAAGGCAAAGGCGAACCGCTCGAGTCGACCTATCGCTGGTCCGAGCTCGAACGGATCCGTCGTCGGCATTGAGGCGAGCGATCCGCCCACATTCCGCCCACAGATCCGCCCACAGGTTAAAACCTGTGGCTATAGGCTCGCGCCCCTGACGGGGCTCCTGAGCGTCTCGGAGAAGATGCACCCCTTGGGGTGCTATCAAGATAGCCACGGCCTCAACCCGTGGACTGGATTCGACCTACCTTCAGCGATCTTCGATCGGCTGATATTCGCGCTCGGTCGGGCCGGTGTAGATCTGGCGCGGGCGGTTGATCCGGGTCTTGGGATCTTCCCGCATCTCTTTCCACTGGGCGATCCAACCCGGCAGACGCCCGAGGGCGAACATGACGGTGAACATCTTGGTCGGGATGCCCATGGCGCTGTAGATGATGCCGCTGTAGAAGTCGACGTTGGGGTAGAGGCGCCGCTTGACGAAGAATTCGTCCTTGAGCGCCACCTGCTCGAGGTTGAGGGCGATCTCGAGCAGCGGATCGTCGACCCCGAGATCCTCGAGCACGTCGTCCGCGGCCTGCTTGAGGATCTTGGCGCGCGGGTCGAAATTCTTGTAGACCCGATGACCGAAGCCCATGAGGCGGAAGCCGGAGGACTTGTCCTTGGCCAGGTCGACATACTTCTGGTAGTTGTCGCCGTCCTCGTGGATCATCTTCAACATCTCGATGACCTTCTGGTTGGCGCCGCCGTGGAGCGGGCCCCAGAGCGCGCTGATTCCAGCCGCGATCGAGACGTAGAGATTGGCGTGGCTCGAGCCCACCATGCGCACCGTCGAGGTGCTGCAGTTTTGCTCGTGATCGGCGTGGAGGATCAACAGCAGATTCAGCGCGCGTTCGACGACCGGGTTCAGCTTGTAGGGCTCCGCCGGCACCGCGAACATCATGTGCAAGAAGTTCTCGGTGTAGGTCAAGTCGTTGCGCGGATAGATGAAGGGCTGGCCGATCGACTTCTTGTACGACAGCGCGGCGATCGTCGGCGCCTTGGACAGCAATCGCAGGATGTTGAGGTCGATGCGATCTTCCTGGTGGGAGTGCGGGTAGTAGGTCGCCAGCGAGGTCACCATCGACGACAGAATCGCCATCGGGTGGGCGGTCGGCGGATAACCCTCGAACAGCTTCTTCATGTCCTCATGAAGCATGCTGTGGTAAGTCAATCCCTCGTTGAATTCGTCGAGCTGCTGGCGGCTGGGAAGCTCGCCGTAGATCAGCAGATAGCAGACCTCGCTGAAGCTACCCCGGCGGGCGATCTGCTCGATCGGATAACCGCGGTAGCGAAGAATGCCCTTCTCACCGTTGATGAAGGTGATGTCACTCTGGCAGCTACCGGTATTGCCATATCCTGAATCGAGAGTGATGAGCCCGCTTTGCTGGCGGAATTTCGAGATGTCGATACCGACTTCGTCTTCCGTTCCAACGACGGTGGGGAGGTCATACTCTTTGCCGTCGTATTGCAGCTTGGCGGTACCCATACTCTACTCTCCTGAAGTCGTCCGGTCGGTGGGTTCAGTTTGCCCATCCGGGGTGGCTTGCAACTGAAGTGCCAAACGGAAGGACGTCTTCAGTCTACCTTCGCTGTCAAACCCCCGCAAGGCGGCTTTGTCAACTCTTTACGCCGGACTCTGCTTTTCGGATCGAGGCTCTATGAACTGACGGAGCTTTGGTGCAGGCTTTCCAGATCCGCCGGCGTATTGAGATTGAGAAAGAGACCTTCCGGAGCTCCGAAGGCCTCGAGGCGACGGCCTTCGAGGTAACGCACCGAGAGGCTCCCGAGCATGGCGTAGAGCGCCAAGCGGCCGGCGCGCACCTCCTTCAGCATCGCGGCCTGCGCCGCCGGACGATAGAGAGCGCACAGCGGCTCGGGGCCACGACGCCAGCGAGGGACGTGAGCCTGTTCTTCGATCGGTGACGCCAGGTGGGCCAAGAGCGCTACCGGAATCTCGGGCAAGTCGCAGGCCAAGACCAGCAGATCGTGGCCGGGCAGCTCGGCGGCGGCGCCCAGAATGCCGGCCGCGGGCCCCGCTCCAGGACCGTCCACAATCGATCGATAGCCGGGCATCAGCCCGAGGCCGCGATCGGCAACCAGCACCTCTGTGGCGACCTTGCTCAGCGAAGCGACCGCGCGCTCGACAAGGCTCATGCTCCCGACTCGGATCCGGGCCTTGTCGCGACCCATCCGGCGCGACGCTCCACCGGCCAGGACGACGCCGACCACCCTGGGCGAGACCGGGCTCACTCCGCCGGGATCGCCCGCTGCACGTTGCAGGCTTTGGCGCCCTTGGGACTGTCGACGAGCTCGAAGGTCACTCGCTCGCCCTCTTCGAGCGGATCGGCAGGTGCCTCCGAGTAATGTACGAAGATGTCGTCTTCATCTTCCCCAGAACCCTCGCGGCGGAGGAAACCGTAGCCTTTGGCGAGGCTATACCACTTGACGATGCCCTGCTCTGGCATGCAGGAGTAAGGATTCTCTTGGAAGGGTGGTGCCGAAGGCCGGACTCGAACCGGCACGGGTTTAACCCCACACGGCCCTCAACCGTGCGCGTCTACCAAATTCCGCCACTTCGGCAATTGGGTTCTATCTATCCCCGCTCGGGGGCAGCCATTCTATACACAAGCTCCTGACTAGGGAAGAAGGCTAGGAGCCGGAATCGCCGGCCTGTTCGCCGTCGCCGCTCGCTTCCGCGTCGCCGTCACCCGCGGCGGGCTCTTCACCGCTATCGGCGGCGGCATCGGCATCGAATTCCTCGGCCTCGGGCAACACGCCGCCCTCGTCCTCGGGCAGAGCGCCCTCGTCGGCGTCCTGGGTGGCGGGGGCCGCCTCCTCGACCGCCGGCAAGCCGCTCATGACCGAGCTGCTGCTGCTCTGTTTCTGCATGATACCGATCGCCAGGGTGGTGATGATGAAGCCGACGAAGCCGATGACGGTCATCTTGTGGAGCAGGGTGGCGGCGCCTCGGGCGCCGAAGGCGGTCATGGTTCCGCCGCCGCCGAAGACCGAGAGATCGGCGCCTTTGCCCTGTTGCAGCAAGACAACCAGGATCAGGAACAGGCAGATCACGACATGAACCGTGTAGAACAGGTAGATCATGGATGATTCCTCAGGGAAGGTGGTGCGAGCGCCGACGCATCAGGTGGGACAGACCGGCGAGGCGGGCCTCGCTTCCTGCATCAGGCCACGTGGGCGCAAACGTCGATGATAGCGCGAAATTTCTCAGAGTCAAGGCTGGCACCGCCGACCAGGAAACCATCGATGTCGCCCTGAGCGATGAGATCGGCGACGTTGGACGGGTTGGCGGAACCGCCGTAGAGGATGCGGGTCGTCGATGCCCGCTCATCCCCGGCCAGACCGGCGAGCTCGCGGCGGAGAAACGCGTGCGCTTCCTGAGCGATCTCCGGCGTCGCCACCTCGCCGGTACCGATCGCCCACACCGGCTCATAAGCGAGCTCATAGGCGGCGGGACGCTCGGCGAGCGCGGCCCGCAGCTGACGACGCAAGACGTCGAAGGTCTGACCGGCCTGGCGCTCGTCGCGCGACTCGCCCAGGCAGATCATCGGCAGCAGACCGTGGTCGGTGGCGGCTCGTGCCTTCTGACCCACCAGGGCATCGCTCTCACCATGATCCTGCCGCCGTTCGCTGTGGCCACAGAGCACCCAGCCACAACCGGCGTCCGCCAGCTGCAGACCGGAAAGGTCGCCGGTGTGAGCGCCGCTGGGCGCCGGGTGGAGATCCTGGCCACCGACCGCGATCGCGGAGCCCTTGAGCTCGCGGGAGACCGTGGACAGCAGCGTCGCCGCGGGAAAGAGCACGACCTCGGCCCGACTTGACGCTTCCGCGGAAAGCGACTGACGCAAAGACTGACAGAAGGCCTCCGCATCGCGCCGAAGCAGGTTCATCTTCCAATTACCGGCCGCGATCGGCCGCCGCTCTCCGAGCATCGCTCTCTCCCGGAAGTCTCGAACGTGGGTTGAATAGGGTTGCGGATTGAAGGGGGCTGCGCCCCGTCAGGGCATAGCGATCGAAGTCTATCCCATCGGCACGTCCCGCGCCATCGGCACGCTCCTTGCTATTCTTTACTCGGAGTGCCCTGAGTGAGCCCCTCTCACCCAGTAGATTTCCACAGATCGCTCCGAGGTTCAGGTATGTCTCTACGGCTTCGTCTCTTTCTCGTCTTCGGCGGCCTGGTCGCCTTGTTGGTGCTGGCCCAGTGGTGGTGGGTCCGCGTCCTGACCCGCGATCTTTCCTCCGAGATCGATAAGGTCGCTTCGTCCGTGGGACACTCGGTGGTGGCCTTCTTCAGCGACCACGAAAGCGACGCTCCGGGGAAGATCCTCGAATGCCTCGATGGCGACTGCGAGGACATCACTCTGCTGGAGGAAAACATCGACTTCGAGCACCATATCGTCCCCGAGCATTCCGAACCGGACGGCCGTCATGACGCGTCGGGCGAAGGCAACGCGCCCGAGCGCAAAGTGTTGATCCAGCGATTTCGGCGCGGCCAACCGGCGGACAACACACCCGAGACCGAAGACGGCGAACCGGTGGGCTTCTCCTATCGCGTCGGCTACCGGACGGCGGAGGGGTCAACACCGGCCGTGGACAAATCTGAGGCCCTCATCCAGAAACATGTCCAACTCCACATCGAGCACAAGGAGGGCGACCGATACCTTTGGATGGCCGGTCCCGGCATCGACCACCGGGTGCGGATCCCGCAGGGGTTCCGCGCCAAGCTCGAGCAGCTGTCGCAGCGTCTGATCCTCGGATCCGCCGGCTTCCTGGCGTTGGGCCTGGTGCTGGCGGCGGTGCTGGCCCATGGCGTGACGGCGCCGCTGCGTCAGCTTTCCGACGCCGCACGCCGTCTCGGCGACGGCGCCCTCGGCACCCGGGTACCCGTCAACGCCGACGGCGAGGTCGGCCAGGCGCTCACCGCCTTCAACCGCATGTCCAGCCGCCTGGAAGAGCTCGATCAGCGCAACCGTGAGCTCTCCGCGCGCAAGCATCTGGGCGAGATCGGCGAGATCTCCCGAGGCCTGGCGCATACCCTGCGCAACCCTCTGAACGCTCTGGGGTTGTCGGTTGAAGAGCTGGCCGCCGGTGGTGCCGGCGGCGACGCCGCCGAGCTCGCCGAGTCGGCTCGGCGTCAGATCCGGCGCATCGACTCCAGCCTCAAGTCTTTCCTCGCCCTCGCCAGCCAGAGCGGGGGCGTGATTGCCGAGGTGGATCTCGGCGAGCTGATCGAGGATGTCGCCCTCGAGGCGCTGCAGGACAGTCGCGGCAAGGCGCGCCTCGACCTCGAGCCGATGCCGGATCGGTCCCCGATCCGGGCGGTCGAACCGGAGCTGCGCGCGGTGCTGCAGGCGCTCCTGGTCAACGCCATCGAGGCCAGCCCAGAAGGCGGCCGGGTGGCCGTCCGCGGCACGATGCCGGCGCCCGGACGCTGGCGAGTCGAGATCGAGGACCAGGGCCCCGGTCTGCCCAGGGAAATTCGCTCGAGGCTGTTCACTCCGCACCTCTCGACCAAAGCCAACGGCTCGGGCATGGGCCTGTTCCTGGCCCACCGCATCGCCACCAGCCGTTATCGCGGCAGCCTCGAGCTGGTCGACCGGGACGACGGCGGTGCCGTCCGCGGCACCCGCGCGATCCTCGAGATCGGTGAGCGGAAAGACGGGGAGGCGAACGACCATGGCTGAGATCCGGATCCTGGTGGTCGAGGACGACGACGACCAGCGGCGGCTGGTGGCGAGCATCCTGAAATCACGCCAATACCTGGTCGCCGAGGCGTCGTCTTTGCTCGACGCCCGCCAGCAGCTCGACGCCTCACCGGTAGACCTGGTGCTCTCCGACTGGAAACTGCCGGACGGCGACGGCACCGAGCTACTGCGCGAGGTTCGGGCCCAGCAGCCCGAAGTCGCCTTCATCACGGTGACCGCCTACGGCACCATCGCCCGCGCCGTCGAGGCGATCCGCCTGGGTGCCGACGACTACCTGTCGAAGCCCTTCGAGCGCCAGGCGCTGCTTTTGGCGATCGAGAAAGTGCTGCACGCCCGCCGGCTCGAGGACGAGAATCGTCGCCTGACCGAGGAGCTCGGCGAGCGCGATCGATTGGTCGACCTGGTGGGCTCGGCGCCGAGCATGCAGCGCCTGTTCAGGCGGGTCGAGAAGCTGGCGGCGACCGACGCCACCATCCTGCTGACCGGCGAGAGCGGAACCGGCAAGGAGCTCGCCGCCCGCGCTTTGCACGCCTTATCAAGGCGCGCGGACGCGCCGTTCATAGCGGTCAACTGTGCGGCCATTCCCGAAGGCCTGCTCGAGTCGGAGTTCTTCGGCGTCGAGAAGGGCGCCTATACCGGCGCCGATCGCAGCCGCGCGGGCAACTTCGAAGCTGCGGGCGGCGGCAGCCTCTTTCTCGACGAGATCGGAGAGCTGCCGGTGGCGATCCAGCCCAAGCTGCTGCGGGTTCTGCAGGAAGGGCGCTTCACCCGCGTCGGCGGCACCCGGGAGCGCGAGAGCGATGTGCGCATTCTGGCTGCCACCAACCGCGATCTGGCGGCCGAGGTCGAGAGCGGTCGCTTTCGTGAAGACCTCTACTACCGCCTTAACGTCGTGCCCCTCTCCATGCCGCCGCTGCGCGAGCGGCGCGAGGATATACCGACCCTGGTCGAGCACTTCGCGGCCCGGGCCGCCCGTCGCCACGGCGTGCGGGTCGAGCCCTTCCCCGGCCGAGTCATGAAGCGCCTGCTCGACCACCCCTGGCCGGGCAACGTCCGCGAGCTCGGCAACGTCGTCGAGCGCTTGGTGCTGCTGGCCGAAGACGGCCGGATCTCGGCGGACGATCTGCCCGAGAGCATGGATCGGCGCCCGGTGAGCGCGAACGGTTTTCGCCTACCGCCGACCGGCATCGCCTGGGACGAGCACGAACGTTCCTGTCTGTCGCAGGCGCTCGAGCTCGCCGGCGGCAACCGCGCCCAGGCCGCCCGTCTGCTCGACCTGCCCTATAAGGCCTTCCTCTATCGCCTGGAGAAGCACGGGCTCTAGATTCGTGGCGAAAACGTCACCACGGGTTGAAACCCGTGGCTATATCGCTAGCACCCCAAGGGGTGCCGATTTCGGCATCTATCTCCCCATTTCGGGAGATGATTGGGTGCTCCACCGCTTCAGATCTGGCCTTCAGGCGTGGCACGGCCATTGCTCTAGAGGGTGGTATCCGGCAGACGCCGGACTTCCCTTCAACCACCTCAGGAGAACCGAAATGAAGCCCTTCCACACTGTCCTCGCCCTTCTCGCCGCCTCCCTGCTCGTCGCATCGTTCAGCTTCGCCGCCGGCGACGCCGAGAAGGAACGCCACATGGAGCTCAAGATCGCGGCCCATGGTGAGGTCGTCTCATTCAACGCCGATGACCTCGAGATCGGCGAGACCCGGCAAAGTTTTACCGAGTCCGGCAAAGAGGTCCTGGTCACCCGCACCGAAGACGGCTTCCAGCTCGAAGTCGACGGCAAGGAAATCGACGTCGACGTACCCCACGGCGACGGCCACCACGCGCTCTTCAACATGACGGGTGACGAGGACAAAAAGATCATCATCCGCAAGTTTCATGGCGAGGGCGACGAGCACGGCTACCACTTCAGCCATGGCGGTGAGGGCAAGCACCACTGGGTCCATGACGGCGAAGATGTCGACATCGTCATCGAGCGTTTCAGCGCCGCCGATCACCTGGCCGAGTCCGGCGTGCTCGACGATCTCGACGACGCCAAGCGCCAGGAGATCCTCGACACCCTACGGGCTATGGAGCCGCACAAGATCCAGAAGCGTGTGCGGGTAGCGATCGAGGAGGAGATCGAGTAGAGACGATCGCGTGATCGCCGCTGTTTCTAGTCGGCGTCGAGGACTTCGCGGACTTTCTCGAGCAGGCGCTCAGCGGTGAACGGCTTCTCGAGAAAGCTGCCGTCGCCGCTGGCCCGCCGTTTCTGGCGGCGATCCCCGTAGCCGGAGAGATAGAGAACGCGAATGCTGGGAAAAGCGGTGCGCAGTCGCCAGGCGAGCTCGTCACCCCACATCTCGGGCATCACCAAATCGGTGAGCAGGAGATCGATCCTGCCGCCCTCGGTGGCGCAGATCTCCATCGCCACACGACCGCCATCGGCCTCGAGTACTCGATAGCCGAATTCCTTGAGGATGCTGCCGGTCAGGGTCCGCACCGCTTTTTCGTCTTCCACCAGGAGCACGGTTTCGGAGCCGCTGGTTGCGCCGGTAGAGACCGGCGTCGCCTGCTCGGTCTTGGTCTTGCTCGACAAAGGCAACAAGATCTCGAACGTCGTGCCCTGCTCCGGATTACTGGCGACCCAGACGTAGCCCTTGCTCTGTTTGATGATGCCGTAGACCGTCGCCAGTCCCATACCGGTGCCCTGGCCAACTTCCTTGGTGGTAAAGAAAGGCTCGAAGATCTTGGCATGCAGCTCCTCGGGGATGCCCGGGCCGTTGTCCGACACCTCCATCCGAACGTAGTGGCCCGCGACCACCGGCGGGTCATAGGCGTCGAAGCCGGTGGTCAGATCGGCATTGGAGGTCGCGATGCGCAGACGGCCCCCCCGCGGCATCGCGTCGCGCGCATTGACCACCAGATTCACCAGCACCTGCTCGAGCTGTCCACGATCGGCCTCGACACAACCGAGGTCGGATTCGAGATCGATCAAAATCTCGATATCTTCCGGAAGCAGCCGCCCCAGGATCGGGCTGGTCTCCGAGACCACATCGTTGAGGGAGAGTACTTCCGGCTCGAGTCGCTGCCGCCGAGCGAACGCCAGGAGCTGACGGGTCAGAGAAGCGGCCTTGTCCGCGGCCCGACCGATTTCCCCCAGCCGGGTACGCCTCGGGTCAGCGGCGTGGAAATCCCGCATCAACAGATCGTGGTTGCCCTGAATAACCGTCAACAGATTGTTGAAATCGTGGGCGATGCCACCGGCTAGCTGGCCGACCGCTTCCAGCCGCTGTGCCTGACGCAGGCGGTCTTCACTCCGGTGCAATGCTTCCTGGGTGTCTTTCCACGCGGTGATATCGCGGGTAACGCCGATCACGCCGCTGGGTGCCCCGGACGGCTCGCGCAGAAAGCTCATCTTGGACTCGGTCCAGACGACCGAGCCGTCCTTGCGGCGCAACTCGAGGTCAAGAGCCCGCCATCTCTCCGGATCGACTCCAGGCTCGCCGTCTTGTTTGAGCTCGTCGGCCAGGGTCTTGAGCGCGTGCTCGCAGGAGTCACCGGTGAGAACTTCCTGAAGACTCAACGCTTGGAACTCCGAGGCCGTATAGCCCGCGAGCCGCTCGATCGAGGGGCTCATGTAGAGGAAGCGACCGTCGAGATCGAGGGTCCAGATCGCGTCCGAGATATTGGCGGTCAAGAATCGGTGCCGCTCTTCGCTGGCGGCCAGGGCATCGACGGTCTTGCGATGGGCCGTGACGTCGGAGCTATTGACGATCAGCGCCGTGATCTTGCCTCCATGCCGCACCGGGATGATCCGGGACTCGAAAAAGCCGACGCTACCGTCGGCCTTTCGATCCGTCTCGCAGCAACCTTGCTCGCCGGTCGCGAGTACCTGTTCGAAACAGGCTTTCGCTTGCGCCGCCTGATCTTCCTCGAGGCAATCGTAGATTCGCCGACCGATCACATCTTCGGTCGACAGGTACGGTACCGGACGGTTGGTGTAGCGGATCGTGCCATCCGGATCGAGCAGCATGATGAAGTCAGGCGAATTCGCCATGACCATCCGCGCCAGCTCGTCTGAATGGTTCTCAGACCGACCGCTGCCGACGAGACCTTCGAGCAGGTCCCCGATCGGGAGGGGTGTTCCCATGGAATTTTCCAGTGAATCCGACATAGCGTCTCGCGGAGGATTTCTCGGGAGGATATAACACCTCTCGACACACATCAGCATTCACTCTGTCTAAACGGATCTGCGTTCAGCTCCAATCCGGCGGTGACGGCACGGCCGACGCACCGGCGAGCAGCTCGCCACGGGCAAGAATTCGGGCGTCGCCCTCGATCACCCAGGGCCCATCGGCCCGACCGCCGCGGACGATCAACTGGTAACCGCCCGCGGTCTGGATTGTGGCCGGCGTATTGAGCTCGCCGGACGCGACGCCGGCGGCAACGGTGGCGACGACGCCGGTTCCGCAGGCCAGGGTCTCGGCTTCGACGCCGCGCTCGAAGGTGCGAACTTCGCAACGATCGGGGGAGACGAAGCGCACGAAATCGATGTTGGCGCCGGCCGCTCCGACACCGGGGTGGCCGCGCAGGATCTTGCCCAGGGCGTCGACCGGGGCGGCGGCAAGGCCGGCGCGCCAGGGTAGGACGAAGTGCGGCACGCCGACGGTCAGCCACCAGCCGGCATAGCTCTCTCCAACGTGGTCGAGGAGCCGTGATTCTGGCTCGCCGACGAAGTCGGGCAGCTCGAGAGCGATGCGCTCGCGGCTCGTCTCTCGAGCTGCGAGCACGCCGGCGTCGGTGGCGAGGTTCAGTGCACCGGTAGCCCACCCCAGGTGAAAGGCCAGAGCAGCGGCGCAGCGGCTGCCGTTCAGGCAGAGCTCAGCACGGCTACCGTCGGCGTTGTAATGCGCCATGTGAACGGCATCGGACCGATTCTCGAGGGTGAAGACGCCGTCCGCACCCAGGGAGAGGCCACGTCGGCACCAGGCGCGAACCTCGGCGGCGGTCGGCGGCCTGTCCGGCTCGACCAGGGCCAGAAAGTCGTTACCGGCGCCGGAGAGCTTGTAATACTCGGTCGTCCCACCGCTCATCGCGCGGCCGTTTCACCGGGTAGTCGTCTCGACCGGCTGACTGAGCTCGCTCTCGTTACCCTTGTGATCGATCACCCGCAGTCGGTAGGCGTAGGTCAAGCCGCTGGACAGACCTCGGTCGAAGTACTCGGTGCGGGTGATCGGCCTATCCGTGAGCTGACTGAAGTTGCGACCGGGCTCGCGCCGATAGATGACGTAGCCGGCCACGTCGTCCGCGGCGCTCGGCTCCCAGCGCAGCCGAATGGCGGCTCGCTCAGCCAGTGCGACGATGTTCTTCGGCAAGGGCGGTGCAAAATGATCTTCGTACTCGATCTCGCGCTCACCGGCTTCATCGCTGTGGATCAGGGGATCGACGCTGGCGACGGTCCGCACGGTATAGATGTAGCGCTCATCGAACCGCGCGCTGCTGTCGAGGTAGGACCGCTCAGCGCCGTCGACACGCCGGATCGGCTCGCCGTAGCCACGGATCTGGGCACTGCGGCGAAAGATGTCGAATCCGTCGGTGTCTTCGCCAGCTTCCCAGGTCAACTCGATACCGTCGGCAGTCGGTTGTGCCCTCAGATTGCTCGGCGGTGGTGGCGGCTCGATCGGCACCAGGGTGACCCGGTTCGATACCGCGGAGGTCTCGTTGCCTTTGATCGTGCGGACCGCGAAGATGTTGGCCACGGGTTCTTCCGGCAGCGACTCGGCCAGCGGCAGGCGAATCTGGATGCGATCACCGACCACAGCTGTCGCCAGCTCCGAGCCGCGCAGAGTCAAGAGCATTCGGCCGCCGGCGTCGATCTCGCGCGCCTCGGCCGAGGGCAAGGGGACCGGTTCGTCACTCTCGGCTACCGGCGGCGGCACCGGCTTGATCAGTTCGAGTAGCTCGACCGCGTCGATCCCACCCAGGACCAGGCCACTCGCCGTGGTCGACGGGTAGGCCATGTCGAGCAGGATCTGGCGCCCTTGCTGGCGCACCTCGAGATCGCTGGTAGTCAGCGGAATCGACCGCAATGGAGGCAGGGGATCACCCTTCTTGCCGCAGGCGCTCACCACACAGGCGAGGACCAACGCCCCCATGGCGATTTTGACGAGTCCATGGGCGGGAGAGGGCGACCAGCCGGTGCGGAGGTCTTGTCGTTTAGAGTACATAACGGCTCAGATCCTCGTCCTTGACAATGTCGGCGAGCGCCGAGCGGACATATTCGCCGTCGACGACGATGTCCTGGCTTTTCATCTCGGGTGCCTGAAAGGAGATTTCCTCGAGCAACTTCTCCATCAACGTCGCCAGGCGCCGGGCACCGATGTTCTCGGTCTTCGAGTTGACTTCTACCGCCAGCGCCGCAATCTCTTCGACCGCATCGCCTGAGAAGGAGAGCTCGACCCCCTCGGTGGCCAGCAGCGCCGTGTATTGCTTGGTCAGCGAAGCTTCTGGCTCGGTCAAAATCCGGACGAACTCGTCCTTGCCGAGATCGGAGAGCTCGACCCGGATCGGCAAGCGACCTTGCAGCTCTGGGATCAGATCCGATGGCTTCGAGACGTGGAACGCGCCGGCGGCGATGAACAGGATATGGTCGGTCTTGACCATGCCGTATTTGGTCGTGACGGTGGTCCCTTCGACGATCGGCAGCAAGTCGCGCTGCACCCCTTCGCGGGAGACGTCCGGGCCACGCCCTCCTTCGCGGCCCGCGACCTTGTCGATCTCGTCGAGAAAGATCAAGCCACCCTGCTCGACTCGGCGGATCCCCTCCTGGGCGACCTGCCGCTGGTCGATCAGCTTTTCAGCTTCCTGCTGGCGCAGGATCTCACGCGCCTCGGCAACCGTCACCGTCTGGCGACGGCGGCGACCGAAGAGCCCGGGCATCATCTCCTTGAGGTTGATGCCGACTTCCTCGACGCCGCCCTGGGGAGTGAACATCTCCAGACTGGTCGATCGGGCTTCTTCGATCTCGATCTCCACCTTCCGATTGTCGAGCCTGCCGTCGCGCAAGCGCTTGCGAAACTTCTCGCGCGTCGGTCCGAGGTCGGTCTCCTCTCCGGACAGGAATCCGGGTGTCGTCGGCTCGGGAACGAGGAGTTGCAACAACCGATCCTCAGCCCGTTCACTGGCTTTTCGGAGCACGTCACGGCGTTTCTCTTCTTTGACCAGGGCTACCGCGATCTCGGTCAGATCACGGATCATCGATTCGCAGTCGCGCCCGACGTAACCCACTTCGGTGAATTTGCTGGCCTCGACTTTGAGGAAAGGTGCCCGCGCCAACTTGGCCAACCGGCGGGCGATCTCGGTCTTGCCGACGCCGGTGGCACCGATCATCAGAATGTTCTTGGGAAAGATCTCATCTGCCATCGGCCCGCCGATTTGCTGGCGCCGCCAGCGGTTGCGCAATGCGATGGCGACGGCGCGCTTGGCGGCCTTCTGGCCGACCACGAACTTGTCGAGCTCGGAGACGATCTGGCGCGGCGCCAAATCGTCGATAGTGGCCTCAGGAACACTGGCGCTCACCGTTGTGCCGGTTGGAATAGAGACCTCGCCGGCGGTGTTGACTTTGGTCATCGGAGGTCTAAAGCTCCTCGATCGTCAGGTGATCGTTGGTATAGATACAGATCCCAGCTGCGATCGCCATCGCTTCTTCGGCGATCTCGCGCGGCGAGAGCTCGGTATGGCGGATCAATGCCCGAGCGGCAGCCAGCGCGTAGTTGGACCCAGAGCCTATCGCGAGGACACCTTCTTCATCGGGTTGGATGAGGTCTCCGGTACCGGACATCAGGAAGCTGTGATCGCGATTGGCGATGATCATCATCGCCTGCAGTTGGCGAAGCACGCGATCGGTTCGCCAGTCTTTGGCCAGCTCGACAACCGCCCGCTCGAGGTTGCCCTGGTACTCGTCGAGCTTGCCTTCAAAGCGAGTGTAGAGGGCCAGACCATCGGCGGCACTGCCGGCGAAACCGACCAGTACCGAGCCGCCTTTGCCCGCGCGTTTGACCTTGCTGGCCGAGTGCTTGATGACCGTATCTTGAAGCGTTATCTGCCCGTCGGACACCATGACGGTCTCGCCGTCATGGCGCACCAAGAGCACCGTCGTAGAATGCATCGAAGTCATAAGGCGGGAGATTGTATCAGTGGGCGCAAGCCGCGGATATAGCCCGAAATTGCCACCGGCTCACTCCACCTCGCCAGGGCTCCGCGTCGCCGCCCCGGGCTGTACGATTCGGCCCCCTACGGGGCCAGGACATCGACAAGCTCGAATCTTGACTCAAAGTCCACAACGACGTCTATGCAGAGGTCTAGCGAAACCTTCGGCCTCAAACCACCGAGAAGTGTTAGGGCGAGAGCACCCTCTAGGGTGCCAGCATATAGCCTCGGGTTTCAACCCGTGGCTCGGGCGGCCCCCAGGTTCCGCGCCCCGTAGGGGCGCAAGCAAGATGCCACGGGCTTGGCCGTGGACGGCTCGACACCCGTGAATCGCGGGGCGCCAGATCTCGCGTCCCTACGGGACGCAGGGTCGTGGGGGCCGCTGACCCGGGGCTCACTCCGCGTCGCTAGGGCTCCGCGTCGAACGCCCCGGGCTATATGCTCAGGCCCCTGCGGGGCTACGCTGCCGACCAGCTCGAAAAACCTGACTCATGTGTTCAGACGGAGGTCTATGTAGATGTCTGGAACCGTGGGCTGGGCCAGAACTATACGCTGCAGGTGCAGATTCCTGGGGCGTTAGCCGCCCCTCGCCGCCAGCTCCGCGATCCACTCCTTGATGCCTCGATCGAGCCGCGTGCGGTCGCGGTGGCGCTGGACCGCGACCTCGACCAGGCGATCGACCAGCCGAGCATTGGGCACGCCGGAAATCTCCCACAAGCGGGGATACATCGAGATCGAGGTAAAACCCGGCAGGGTATTGATCTCGTTGATGTAGAACCGCTCGGGCGATTCGAGCAGGAAGTCGACCCGCGCCATGCCCCAACCGCCGATCGCGGCGAAGGCCTCGACCGCGACCGCCTGCAGACGCTCGGTAACGCCGTCGTCGAGCTCCGCCGGCGCGATCAGGCCGGCTCCGTCGTCGATGTATTTGTCGGCGTAGTCGTAGAACTCCTTGCCGGGCACGATCTCGCCGATCGCCGAAGCCTCGAGCTGCTGATAACCAAGCACCGCGCACTCGAGCTCGCGACCGTCGATGCCGCTCTCGACGATCACCCGATCGTCGAAACGCAGGGCCAGCTCGATCGCCGTCCTGAGGCACGCGCGATCCGGCACCCTGCTGATACCGACGCTCGAGCCACCGATCGACGGCTTGACGAAGATCGGTGGCTCGAAGCGCTCACAGCGGGCAAGCTGCTCGTCGGCCGAGCTCTCGAACTGCCCGCGACCGATCACCTCGTAAGCCACCACCGGCAGCCCCGCGGCCTCGAGCAGTTGCTTTGCCACCGCCTTGTCCATCGCCGCGGCGGACGACGTCACCCCGGTGCCGACGTAAGGCAGATCGAGCATCTCGCACAACCCTTGGAGGGTGCCGTCCTCACCCCAGGTACCGTGGACGATCGGAAACAGCACGTCGACTCGAGCCTCCAGCAGATGGCGCAGTGTCGGCGCCACCCGCTCACCGACCGGCGGCAGATCGTCGATCTCGCCGCCAAGGGCCCGGTTGGCGGTCTCGGCGTCGACCCAGCAACCGTCCGGGGCTATGCCCAGAGGCACAACGTGGTGACCGGCGTCTCGCAGCGCGCCGGCCACCGTGCGCGCTGAAGACACCGAGACCTGATGCTCGACACTGCGGCCACCGAAGATCACACCGACGTTCATAGTCAAACTCTAACAGGTCAAAGTTGCCCGACGTCCACCAACTCCGCGGTCTCGACTTCATCCAGCTGACGCAGCGTCTCGAGCAGGTCGCCGGCCGGCTGCTGGTCGAGCCGGGTGACGGCCAGTGCCTGATCGCTGCCCGGGCGGCGCGAGAGGTGGATCTCGGCGATGTTGACCCCGGCGTCACCCAGGGTAGTGCCGAGCTTGCCGACCACGCCGGGAACGTCGTGGTTGCGCACCACCAGCAGGGTACCCTTGGGCCGGAACTCGAGGTCGTAACCATCGAGGTGAACAATCCGCGGCTCGCGATCGAGAAATAGGGTACCGGCGGCCTCGACGGAGCCCTCACTACCGCTCAGGCGCACCGAGACCATGTTGGGGTAGTTGGAGGTGTTACTGGAGGTGGCACGCACCACCTCGACACCGCGGCCGGCGGCGACTCGCTCGGCGTTGACGAAGTTGACCGCCTCGCCGTGATAGCGCGCCAACGCTCCACGCAACGCGGCGACGGTGATCGGCACGTGCAGTTCCTCGTCGAGCCCGCGCAGCTCGACCTCGACCTTGGTCACGCCGCCCTCGAGCAGGCTACTGGTCAAGGTTCCGAGCTTCTCGCCCAGGCGCAGAAAAGGCTCGCCGGCGGCACCCGCGGGCCGGAAAGGCAGGTTGACGGCGGTGACCGCCAGGGAGCCGTCGAGCGCCGCGATCACCATCTTGGCGGTCTCGGTCGAGATGCGTACCTGCGCCTCACGGGTCTGGGCTCCGAGATGGGGCGTGGCCACTACGTGGGGATGCTGGGCCAGCTGCCAGTCGGTCGGCGGCTCCTGGGCGAAGACGTCGAGCGCCGCGCCGGCCAGACGACCGTCTTCGAGGGCGGCCAACAGCGCCTCCTCGTCGACCACGCCGCCGCGCGCGCAGTTGACCAATAGCGCTCCAGACTTCATGCCGGCGATCCGCTCCGCGGACAGCAGCCCGCGGGTCTCGTCGGTCATCGGCACGTGCAGGGTGACGACGTCGGCCGCGGCCAGGAGCGATTCCAGATCCATCGGCTCGGCATCATGGCGGCGGATGAACCCCGCGTCTAGGAACGGGTCATAAGCGATGACGCTCATGTCGAAAGCCTGAGCCCGGCGCGCCACCTGCTGACCGATGCGTCCAAAACCGATGACTCCGAGCGACTTGCCCTGGACCTCGGCACCGACCCACTTCTTGCGGTTCCACTCCCCGGCTTTGATGTCGCGATCGGCCAGCGACACGTTGCGGGCCAGGGCGAGCATCAGAGCGAAGGTATGCTCGGTAGCCGACAGCAGATTGGCCGTCGGCGCGTTGACCACCAGGATGCCGTGCTCGGTAGCCGCGGCGACGTCGATATTGTCGACGCCGATGCCGGCACGGCCGACGACCCGCAGTCGCTTGCCTGCCGCCAGCAGATCGGCGGTGACTTTGGTGCCACTGCGCACCACCAGGGCGTCGGCTTCACCGAGCAACTCCGGCAATTTATGGCGCTCTGCTCCGGGCAGCTCGATCACTTCGTGCCCTGAGTCGCGCAGCATCGCGAGGCCGGTCGCCTCGAGCGGATCGGATACCACGATTCGATACATCAGTCTGTCCTCTCTGCCATCCTTGAACGCATCTTTTCGAACCCGAGGCTTGCGAGTCCACGAACCGCTTTACTCAGAAGAGCTCTTCTCGAACGGCCGCGGCTTGCGAAGCGCCGCGATCAACTTCTCGGTTGTCCAGTGTCTCGCTGAACCGTCCTGCAATCCGACGATCCAACCTTCTCCTTTCGGCTCCAAGAGCGGAGCCTCGATGTCTCCCAGGATCAGAACCAGTCGACAGCCACGGAAGTGCTCGCGCAAGAGATCGCGCAATACCGGCGGTCCCAACATCGGCTTGACCGCAACGCTGCGACCGCCGCCAACTGTCACCGCCCGCAAGACACCGGCATCCGCCGCCGCCGTCAGCGACTCAGGCAGGGGCTCGTCAGCCTCTTCGGACAGCTCCAGCCAACCCGCCCGTTCACCCTGATGCCGCATCGCGGCGATCAGACGCTCGAACTCTACCACCGGACGCTCGACGCGCAATAGGTGTTTCTTCATGAATAGAGCAAGATGTCGCCGCGCTCGCGGCGGAACTCTTCTTCCGAATCCTGCCAGCTATCGATCCAGGCACCGAGGCCGTCGCCGGATTCAAGCGCCGTCCGCAGCTCCGGACCGCCGGCCAGGAGATCGATCGCCGGACGGTCACTGACGAATTCGTAGGGCTCCCGCCGCCAGCCGAAGACCTCCGGGAATTCATCATGAATCGCCGCCAGCAGCTCGACGCCACAGCGATAGGCCGGAAAACTCGCAGCGTCTGAGAGCACTATCTCAATGCCGGCGCAGAC
>JAAUYI010186722.1_pt1 | contig 20792 bp, 19 predicted proteins | sample 7278041 | NCBI WGS metagenome assembly JAAUYI01 (sample SAMN14350216, study PRJNA611818) | marine sediment metagenome | isolation source: surface marine sediment (0.6m) | place: French Polynesia: Moorea | collected 2018-08
CTGGCATATTTTTTCTGTAGGGTGCGTGACGCTGCGAGAATATTTGAACGTAGTCATCAGGCTTGTAACCTCACGCACCAATCACCGATTGTGACAATTGCGTAAGTCCTGAGTAAATCAAACCCCCACGCCTAAGAACAAAAAATACAAAAGTGCAGCATGAGTTATGTACGCACAACACCAACACTTAACCTTGGATGAATTTCTGGAATGGTTGCCCGATGGGGAACGCTATGAACTACATGATGGAGATGTTGTAGAGATGGCACAACCCACAGGAAGCCACGCAGCTGTGACTGGATATTTAATTCAACAGTTGACAGTAGAAATTGTTCGGCTACAGTTGCCTTACTTTATTTCTCAGCAGGTAATGATATCCCCCGACGGTTATCAACGTTGCTATTTACCAGATATCACTGTTATTGACTCTACTAATTTAACAGCAGAACCGTTTTGGCAGAGTCGCTCAACTCTTACTCTGGGAAAGTCAGTCCCGTTGGTTGTGGAAGTTGTTAGTACCAACTGGCGAGATGATTACTACACCAAACGCGGTGCTTATGAAGGTTTGAGTATTCCTGAATACTGGGCTGTAGATTATCAAGGATTAGGGGGAACCCAACTCATTGGTAAACCGAAACAACCAACCTTCTCGATTCATCAGTTAATTGGAGACGAATACCAAGTTAGTAGATTCAGAGGAGATGAGCGTATCCAGTCGCCAACATTCCCAGATTTAAATTTGACCGCACAACAAGTATTTAACCCAAATTCCAATGAGTAAATATTAACGATACAAAATGACTACAACACAAACCAAACTAATAAGCTTTGATGAATTCATCGAATGGTATCCAGAAAACTCAGAATACCGTTACGAGTTGCATGATGGGGTAATTCTTCAAATGCCAAAAGCCACGGGAAAGCACTCTAAGGTTACAGGTTTTCTCATTGAAGAGATAAACATTACAAATAGAGAAATCGGTAAACGTGGTGTTTGGTTTATCCCCAAAGAATGCATAGTTAAATCTTCCAGCGAAAAATCTGGATACGAGCCAGATATTATAGTTTTGACCGAGGAAAACATTGGCAACGAAAGAAGATGGGAGAAAGAGTCAATCATTGAAGAGGCTAATTCAGTCAAGTTAATTGTGGAGGTTGTTAGTACCAACTGGCGTGATGACTATTTCAAAAAACGCGCTGACTATGAGGAAATGGGTATTCCTGAGTACTGGATTGTTGACTATGCTGCTTTAGGTGGTCGAAATTTTATCGGTAATCCCAAACAACCAACTTTCTTTGTTTATTGGTTGGTAGAAGGTGAGTATAAAGTGACTCAGTTTAGAGGTGATGAGCTTATCCAGTCACCAACATTCCCCAATTTTAATTTGACCGCACAACAAGTGTTTAACCCATATTCTACATGAGCGATCGCACAAGGTATGACTTACCTCAACGCAGTTTGGGTTTATGATGATAATCACCGTGCAGAGATTGACCAGGTCATCGCTTCCCATAACGAGGATTGACCCTACTTTCAAAAAAATTTTAGTTAGGTGATATGTTCGGCACTGGAAATGGGTAAGTTACATCTAGAACACAATAACAAATCCATTTCAAGGAAAACACTTATGAAAACCGAACTAAAAGCTAAGTTTTTGAACCACCTTCTCAAGAAAAAGAAAGAAGACCAAGGTTTTACCCTGATTGAGCTACTGGTTGTAATCATTATTATTGGTATTCTCTCGGCTATTGCCTTACCTTCTTTCTTGAACCAAGCGAAGAAAGCTAAACAGTCTGAAGCTAAAACCTACGTAGGTTCCATGAACCGGGGTCAACAAGCATATTACACAGAAAATGACGAATTTGGACCTACTGTTGGAGATTTAGGAATTGGTATTTCAACTTCAACCCAAAACTACTCATACAGCGCAAGTGCGAACAACCAGGGTACAAGCGTCAGCTCCTATGCTCTTGGTTATTCTACCGCAAAGGTTGCTGGTTTAAAGAATTACGTTGGTTCAGTATACCTAGAAGAAGTAGGAACTAGATCTGAAGTAACTAGTCTTGCATTCCTGTGCGAATCAATTGCTGCTGGGAGAAATGCAGCTGATGATTATGGTTCTCGTTCAACTCAGTGTGCTACGGGCTGGAAGCTAATTAAGTAATTTCATAATTTAAAAATGCAAATTATAGTATGTAATTGGGCTTGATCAAAATAGTCCAATTACATACATTTTTATTTATGAATAACAAAAAAAATTCTGCTAATACATTGAGAATAGATAATCTAATAAATCGACAATTAACTTATGAATAGAATATAACGGAAAAGCAAATTAACTAGATATTTGATATGACTGCTGTAACCTCTTATCTCCATAAAAATTTGTACGAACAACAAATAGAGCAATATTTAACAGCAGGGGATTATGGTGCAATTGTTAAAATTTATGAGGAGGCGATTGAAATAGAGCCAGATATCAAATCTCATTACTGGCATTTGGGACTAATGTTACTGTTACAAGGTCAAGAAACTGAGGCGCAAATGACTTGGTTTATGGCGTTGACAGAAACAGATAACCAAGAACTATACACCTTAGAGTTATTAGAGGTTTTGCAGGCAGAAGCAGAACGCCGTATAGCTATTGAAGACTATCAAGTTGCATGGGTTATTCGTCAGCATATCCGGGAAATTTCTCCCCAAAATATTAACAATCTATTACATATTATTAATCTGCAAATAAAGTATCCCTTCTTTGAAGAAGAATTTAATTTATCCGAAATCATTGATTTCTTCAAAGATCAAGAGAACAATTATAGTGACGATCTACTATTAGAAGTCCTGACAAATATTTTGACATCCGTACCGGAAAAACCTTCCGTATTAGCATTTGTTGAGGCTTGTATAATCAATTTTTCTCGTCCACTAGAAATCGTCGATATTGTGGGTAGAGAAAGTCTCAAAATTGCCCATTTTAAGCAATCTCCTGATTTAGCATCACGTTTTGCAGAACTTTGTTTACATTATTTCCCGAACCATAGGGAAGTTTTGATACAGTTAGCTTCGTTCTATCAAAATTCTCAAGAATACTCCAAAGGGATAGAAATTGCAAAACGCTGTTATGAAGTTGTAGAGACAGTTGCAGAAAAAACTTTTGCAAATTCTTTAATCCTGAGAGGATTGATGACATCAGGAAGCTATTGGCAAGAAGCATGTGCTAGCTTAAAACAGCAACAAATTCTTGCGAAACAGCTGATAGAAGAGCAACCAACCAATCTTGATACAGCCACTACAGTACGTCTATTTAACTCAGTCTTCTTTTTACCATATTTTTCAGATAATCCCCAGAATCATCATTCCATCCAAAATCAAATTTCTTGTATATCCCATAAAAATGTCATCAATTACCATCAACAGCTAGCAGAAAAACATAGTCAGAAACTTTTAACACGCCATAAAAATAGGAAAGCTGATAAAAAGCATCTCAATATAGGTTATATATCACACTGTTTTAAAAGGCATTCAGTTAGTTGGTTATGTAGATGGATTTTTCAGCACCATAATCCAGAGAAATTTAAAATCCATGCTTATTTCCTACATGAATCAAATCAATTAGAAGGCTTTACTAAACATTTTTTTGCTGACAAAGTAGATAAATTTTACAACTTTGGAATCTTTGATAAGCAAATTTTAGAGCAAATTCAAGAGGATGAAATCGACATCCTTGTAGATTTAGATAGTATTACTCTGGATGCTTCCTGTGAATTGCTTTCAATCAAATCTGCTCCCATCCAGGTAACTTGGTTAGGTTGGGATGCTTCAGGATTGCCTACTATTGATTATTTTATTGCCGATCCCTATGTGTTACCCGAATCAGCACAGGATTACTATAGTGAAACTATCTGGCGATTACCCCAAACCTATATCGCAGTTGATGGTTTTGAGGTAGATGTACCTGATTTACGCAGGGATAACTTAGATATTCCCAGTGATGCCATAGTCTATTTTATGACACAGAAGGGGTATAAAAGACATCTGGAACATCTACGGTTACAAATGCGAATTATCAAAGAAGTTCCCAATAGTTATCTTCTCATTAAAGGTCAAGCAGATCCAGAAGCCTCGAAAGAATTTTTTGAGCAAATTGCACAAGAAACGGGTGTAGATTACTCCCGGTTACGATTTTTACCGCCAGCGCGTTCTGAGGCTATTCATCGCGCTAATCTAGGGATTGCAGACGTAGTACTTGATACTTTTCCCTACAACGGTGCAACTACAACCTTAGAAACTTTGTGGATGGGTATACCAATGGTTACAAGAGTGGGGCAGCAATTTGCCGCACGTAATAGCTACACCATGATGGTGAATGCAGGTATAACAGAAGGCATCGCTTGGACAGAGGATGAGTATGTGGAGTGGGGTGTGCGCCTGGGTAAGGATGAAAAATTAAGACAGGAAATTTCTTGGAAATTGCGCCAAGGAAGGCAAACAGCACCTTTATGGAACGCCAAGCAATTTACCCGTGATATGGAGAAAGCCTACGAGCAAATGTGGCAGAGGTATGTAGAGGAATAAACCTGTAGGGGCGCATTGCCTGCGCCCAAACCCGATAATTCAACCCCCGGCGACATGATTTGAATTCGGGAAATATTATCATTAACCCATACACCATCAAATTGGTAAAATCATCATAGCGGTCGCTCGCCTAGTACCAGAAGTCATAAGTTTGGGAAGGGTAGAATTCCTGTAACATCAAGGTTTATAGTCTACTAAACCCTAACCTTATTTACGCCGTATGGTAGTAGTATGCCAGTACCGATGTAATTTTATCCTTGAATTATCTGATGATTTTTTGATTGATTAACTCTTCTAAAGAATAGTGAGAAATTTTTTGTATTTCTGGTCGCATAATAACTTGCTGATTTTCATTTTTTAGGAGAATACGAGCATTTAGACGGGGTAATAGAAGCTTCCATTGTTTTTTAGTAAGATTTTGTACTAGGGAAATATTAATTTTTTCAGTAATGTCCATTTCTTGTTCCATCATCAAGTTCATGGCAATAGCTTGTAAGAATAAATCTACGCTTTCTTCAGAAGTTCCATTAATGTCTATGAGTAAAGTAATTTGGTCACTTTGAACATGAGTTGTGATTCCCTCAATTAGTTCCATTAATTGGAATCCTAATTCCTCTTCATTTAATGACCAGTCTGGAAATATAATTAAGTTAGTTTTACTTAATTTTAAATTTATTTCTAGTTTATGAATAGTTTGTTCATCATAGTTTGATGCTTTAGCAAATCTTTCATGTAATTCAGAAAAGATTGCTAAAAGGTGAACTTTACCATGAAACCCAAAAGTATTTTTCCAAGAAAAATCACTATCTTCTTCTATTGGTTGTTCAAAACTGAATTTAGTTGCGACTTCCAGAGGAGCAAACTTTATTCCTTGTTCTCTAAACCAATCATAAAAATAATGACAAATTAACAAGTCTTCAGATTTTGAAGAGGTTTCAATATTTTCAAAATCAAGCAGGGCACAAACTTCTAGCATTTTTTTACTTCGTAGAGAGAAGCCTCCATTACCCACTCTATTTTTACTCATATCTAATAGTTCGACTAATTGTTTTTCTCTATCAAATAGAGGAACTTGTTTAGGCCAAGGAGCAGCAATATAATCATATTCTAGAAATTGTTTTGACCAAAGTTCAGGATTAATAACAAAACCATCATTTTGAGTAATTAAACAATAACTAGTATCAATATATTTATGTAATTCTTTAATAATAAAATAACTATAGTCTATAGTACTATTAATTTGTGGTATCTTAATAACTGTTAAATTATCGAATAAATTTAATAGTGATGGCTGAATCTCTTCTGAAGTAAAAAATACTATTTTTTCAAAATCTATTTTTAGACTTGATAAGTATAAAGCAAGCAAACATCTTTCCACATCAACAGAAGAAATATTTACTAAAGTAATATCTCTCAGCGATACTTGCCAATCTATAGTTTGAGAGTAATCAATTGCTTCTTCTAATAATTCCAAGCTACTAATTTGTTTTAATTGAAGCGGCTGCATGGGGGGAGCAGCTTTTTGTTGTTCAATTAAAGATTGAGAAATTTGAAAGAAAAGAGGTTTTATTCTATCTATATAAGGTCTTTGTGAACGGATATTCATTAAATAAGAATATAATTCTTCTCTAGAATGTTTATATTTTTCTCCTAATTCTTCAGCAGCAAATTTTTGTTGATGATTAGAGCTTATAATATTTTCTAAATAATTAATGTTAAACCTTTCTTTCAAGCTTCTATATTCTTCAACTTCTTCTGGAGTTAATCCACTCTTTTCTTTTTTTGTTTGAGGATTATATTCAGGCTCTTCTCCATAAACAAAAAACTTTAGACCTAAATACATACCATAAACACAAGCACTACTATAACTATTAGAAGTAATAAATTTATGAGATTTGCAGAAATGAATAAAGTTGTGCAAATAATTATTTTGGAGAGGTGAATAATTACCACAAGTAATTACAGCAAAACCTCGTTGATAAAAAGCATGATGATGTCCTAAATTTATATCATGGTAATGAAGACAAACTGTAATGGGATGAAACTCAGAAGGTAAAGATTTTAACTGTTCTGCATAATAATCATAAGTTCCAACGATTTGATTATCCGGAATTGAATGAGCGGGAAAAGCAATTGTTCCTTTGCTCTCGTTAAAATTAAGAGGAGAATAAGAAATTTCATCAATTAGATAAAGAAAAGGTGAACCTAATATATGTATAGAACTGGGACTTATGTCGTAGGAGTTAATAGCATTTTCCTTTATTCTTGGTGTATAAACCCAATAATCAAATAATGATTCATCAAAGTGATCGTGCTTGAGTTTATAAAACCTATTATAACCGTGTTGAATAGCCATAGGAATAGGCTCATTTTCTGGATAAGTGCAATATTGTTTAATAATATTGGCATGACCATAAAATCTATTTACATCACAAATTTCCATGATTTTTATATCCTTTCTATGATTTAAATTTTATTTATTTTTACTAAAAAAACTTGCTTATATTGGTCAATTCATATATTTTATTGTAAATTCTCTCTGTTCCTTGACCATCAATTTTTTTCCATCCCAACCTTGCTAATTTATGTAGTGAATCAACATTCTTCATGATTTCGCAAAGGTGATGAGCGGCATAATTAACTTCACCCAAATTTGATAGCAACCCAAGTAAACTCAGTTGTTCAATATAATATTTCATGGAACCCCAAGCAATTGCCGCACAGGGTTTTCCAAGACACATTGCTTCATAAGATGTAATTCCTCCTAGAGTCACAATTAAGTCATGTTCTTGAATTAATTTTCCTAGAGAAACAGGAGATTTAACCACTCTAAAATTATCTTTCTTTTCAGCAATGTTTTCCAAGTTATTCACTTGTTTTATATCAAAAGCAGGACCAACCACAGTAGTCACAGACAAGTTAGGATGTTCTTCTTGTTGATATAAACTTTGAACTAGTTTAAGGGTGAGATTGTCAGGATCTGCTCCCCCAAGGGTAATTAATACTTTTTCAACTGTTTCGCCTTGCCAGGGTGCAGAAGGACGTAGTTGCACAACTGACTGATTGATGATGCGATACGAGGCTCCCATTAGTCCTACCCCTTCAAAAGAAGCTGGTAAGTCTTTTAAGGATTTAAAAGCATCTTCATCCACCAAAATATCAGCTAAGAAACGTCCAGAACCACTGTCATTGATATGGACAAAAGCCTGGTATCCTTGCTTCTTAGCTGCTACTATATCCTGAGGCTGCACATTTAACAAATCGGTTACCAAAATCGCACTATCTTGTTCTGCACAGAGGTGCGATCGCTCTCTAAATGCAGCTTGAGAGTTAGGAACAACAATTACCTCACACTCAGGAGGTTGAAAGTGAGCAGCAATTTCTGGTGTGGTTTCCCACAACAATATAACTCTGTGCCAAAATCCCGTCTTCCTTAAAGCGGTAGCCAAAGTCGCTGTTCGAGATAAATGACCGACTCCAATTGCACCACCACCAGCCGCTTGTAATACTACTGAAAAACTCATTTTAGGTTCTCGTTTCAGTTATTTTGCCACTCAGGGTGTGTATCTAAAACAGCCACAATATCTTGGATACTGGCATATTCAGCAATAGTACCTAAAGAATCTACAATTAAACGGACTCGATTGAGTTCTTCTTTAGTATCTACACTCAGTTTCCACTGAGGTCTCGATAATTCTTTTGGTGGAGCTAGTCGAGCAATTTTAAATTGTTGGGAAAAATTATCTACAGCTAGAGTTACGTGTTCTTGATCAGCAGCAGTAGTACCTAGCATATTCATCTTGTTGAATGCATCTTTTGAGAATAATTCAGCATTAAATCCGTTGGGATAACTCATGCAATAACACGATTGAGCTAAAACATGGCTGTACTCTGCATTTTCTCTGTGCATGAGCTCGACCAAAGCATCCAGTAAAGTCCAATCAACTAAAGGACAATCTGCTGTAATCCGAAAAATCAAAGATGCTCCGGTTTTTTGTATCAGCATATTGTAGCGGGAGCGAACATCTTGAACATCTCCCCGCAACACATTAGTTTTGCTCTCAACTGCTGCTACCAGTGCATCATCTTCAGGGTTTGTTGTTGTCAAAACCCAGATTTCATCTATTTGACTAGCTTGTTTCACCCTATCTATTACCCAATGAACAATGGGTTTTCCACCAATCTCCATCAAGGATTTACCTGGGAGACGAGTAGAACCCATACGAGCCTGGATACCGACGACTACTCGACTCACTTAAACATCTCCCACTGCAAGACGGTGTTTTCTTCTAAATCTAGGGAAACTTTCATTCCCAAGACCGCATCAAGGAATTGTGGAGCTATCCCACCACCGGGACGGACAATTTTCATATCTTCAGGTTGTAAGGAATGACCTGCTGTGACTTTATGGCGTAATACTAAAGAACGTACAGAAGTTTTACGTTCTGATTCTTCACAACTCAGGACACGTTTACGGGGATGACCTAAGGCAGTATAAGTATCTTTTACTCCACAAACAAGCTGCTTCAGTTGAGCCATATCCAGACTGAACCAATGATCCGGACCGGAATCTTTCTGATTTAGGGTAACGTGTTTTTCAATGATACTAGCACCTAAAGCAACAGCAGCAATTGGCGCTGTAATTCCCAAACTATGGTCAGAAAAACCAATTACACATTCAGGATACAGATTAGCTAGGGTAGGAATCACCCGCAAGTTCATCTCTTCCATAGGTGAAGGATACTGAGCCACACAATGCATAATGCATAAGTCACTACAGCCGTTTTCCAGTAATGTTGCGATCGCAGTATCCGCTTCAGCCAAAGTACATTTACCCAGGGAAAGTAAAACTGGCTTACCAGTTTTGGCTATGTATCGCAGCATTGGTAAGTGATTGACATCGGAAGCTGCTACTTTGAAACAGGGAACATCAAGCTCCATCAAAAAATCTACACCTTCTTCACTAAAAGGAGTAGAAAAGACCTCTAAGCCTAACTCATGAGCAAGTTGGAAAAGGTCAAAATGAGCTTCACGAGGTAAAGTTAAGCGTTGGAATAAATCTCCTATTGGTTCCCTTTGCTCTTTACCAACTGCACCCCAAGTAATAACTCTTCGAGTGTCAGCTACTAATTCTTCTGCTGTATAAGTTTGGAACTTAACAGCTTTTGCTCTAGTTGCAGCTATCTCATGCAGCATCAATTCTGCTTTTTTCGCATCTCCGTCATGATTAGCGCCGATTTCTGCTACCACCAAAGGAGGAGCATTATCTCCTATTTGGATTTTTCCGATTTTAAAACTAGCCAATGTTCACACTCCTGATACTGAGGAAAACGTTAGTTATGCAGCAATAACTAGTGCAAAATTACGACCGATTCCACAACCAGCTAGGGAGCGACAAAAAGCAAGGTATTTGTCTATACCTGCCTCTGCCATTAGCAATTCAATTTGAATTCTAGCACGATGGGCATCAGCACCGCGTTCACGATTTTTATAATAATTAGATTCAGGATGGAATAAAAAAATATCTACTGGAAATGTGGAAAAAATATCTTTAACTTTAAAACCCAAATCTTCCACAAATGCTATGCCATTTTGAATATTAAAATAACTTAGATGGTCTGGTGGTGACCACCAAGTTTCTTCCGAAATAATTCCTAATTCTAGTGCTTTCATTTGAAGAGGACTGTAATCATTTGGAACTATAAACATGATTACGCCTTTTGGGCTCAAAATATTTCTTAATTTTTGCAACAGCTTTTTAGGATCTATAACATGTTCTAATACGTTCTGCATCACGCAAAAATCAAAAGTCTGGTCTGAAGATAATATCATTTTGTCTAAAATATTATATACATCTCCAAATTCAACTTTATTAGCCATGCTAGGATTAAATTTATTAATTGCATAATTATTAAAATCTATACCCTGAACATCCCACCCTTTTACAGCAGCACGGGATAATAAAAATCCTTCACCACAACCGACTTCAAGGAAACGAATATTAGACGATGATAATTCTTTAGAACAACTTTGTTCTAAAGAATAGATAATCATATCAGAATATAGGTGACGATGAGCTATTTCTTTTTCATTATATTCTGTTTCATAACCAGTATTATTAACTATAAAACTATCTTGATAATATGTTGTTTGATAATAATTTTCTAACTCTTCCAATGTTGGCTTTGGCTCTACAGTAACATATCCCAGAGGCTGTTTTACTTTTTGAAAATTATGTTTGTACATAATTAATTACCATTAATCAATTGTAAAATTTTCAGTTAAGCAAAGACACTTTAAATATTAACTTAAGTGTTCGTGCAATATATTCGTATTGGTGCCGCTAAAAACTTGTTGTTTTTTGGCATAAATACGTTTCTCAATAGATATATAACTGGAAAAGTTAGATAAAAAATGCCAAAAAGCTTCTTCTAATTTGGAAAATTTCCCTTTTCTTTTTATCAAAAAATAGCCTGCTTTTAAATCATCAAAACTTAAAGCTCTTTCTGACACCATTGCCAAATATTTTGATTTTATCGAAAGTTGCATATGAATATTTTGCTCTGTTTGTTTTATATTAATTAATTCTTGGAAATTGGATGTTTTATTTTGAAAATCAATTTGGATACAATATTCAAAATTACTTATATAATTTTCAACAATAAAAACAACTATAATTTCTCCATTTTTTAAATTTATATCTTGAAATGTATCATCAAAATATTGATTGACATAACAGCAATAATCGGAGAACAAACTGTAAAATATATCCGGTATATATTTAAAACTTTCTTCCCACTGTATAATATAATTGGTAGTTTTGTAAACATCTTTCCTTCGCCTTAATTGATTCAGGCTTTCGAGCCATTCAGAGCGGGAAGAAAAATTAGGTAAAAATTGTTGGTTATCTAGATTTTCAAGGTCAATGATTTCTCCAACTGGCGGTGTAATTACTTCAATTTTATATCCCTTGCTATCAACAAAATTTTTAAAATCTATGGGAAGAGGTCCAGCAAAAAAATCTGTTTCTGGTAAGCGAAAATATACACAGTCTCCAGCACAAGGTATTACTTTTGAAACATTAAGATAATGAGCATATTTTGCTGCTCTTTCTAAGACAACTTCATTTCTTTTAAGGGTTTCAATATGCTTAAGTGGTTCTGGCATATCAAAGAATGTTGGATAAATACTGGCACTGGAGTAAAAAATAAGTGCAATATCAATACTAAAGTTTTTGCCAATGAACTTTGCTTCTTCATCAGAAAGCATACAGTCATTTTGGTTAAAAACGGTATTTTTATCATCAGATATCAATATCGCACTGTCAGTTGTTGAATAATTACAAAATAGAGTTATTTTCAATTCATGGAAAACATATGTTTCTCGATGATTTAATTCAATAATATTAGTGAATCCCATATCCATTAAAATTGGTTTTATGGGATTTAATTTTCCATATCTTCTAATAATAATTTTTGTATTCCTGTCAAAAATTGATAAAGTTTTTGGGCAAAAATGATCTGGATGGTCATGTGAAATATAAAGAATATCTTGTTTAATATAATCATCTCCAGAAACTGGGCATTCAGGAAATTGCCAAACCATATTGCCGTATATCGGATTATGCAACCACGGATCCATTAGCATACGAGTACCAAAACATCCAACTATTTGGAAAGAGGCGTGGCTATAGTAACGAATTTTCATAAGAATCAAGCTTTCAAAGTATAATATTCGTCTTAAGTTACAGTTAATTAATACGCTTACAGCAAACAATCCACCAACTATGTTTTTCTTTCATATTATTTTTATGCCAATCCCATCTCTCTAAATTTTCTAATTGAAAACCAGCTTCTTTTATTAAATCACGCACAGTTATTTCATCCAAGAAAGTGTAATGAAAACCAGCATAAGCACCCGCTCTTTCATCGAGAAGAAAATGCTCATTTTCCAATTTTTTTCCTAATCCATAAAACCAGTTATCTTTAGTGCGAAAATTTATACATAATTGTCCACCAGGGCATATTAATTTGAGTATAAATTTGAGATCGGTAAGTATTTCTGCAATGGGACGTAAAAATACAACACCCCAGCAAATAACAACATCAAATTTATTTTCACTAAAACCTGAATTACGAAAATCACCGATGACAATATCACCAAAAAGAGGATTTTGCTGATACAATTCTTTTACCCGATCGCCCGCTTCAGAAACTAGCTCAATTCCACTAGCTTTATAGCCAAAATCCATCAACAATTGTAAATGTTGACCAGAACCAAATCCAATATCTAAGCCCTCTTTGGATTCTTGATTATTTATATTATTTGCTCTTATCCTCGATAGGAAACGCACTATATGTTCACTTGGATAATTCAATTTATGCTTTGCTAATTCCTTAGCCGCAAATGACTGATTTTGAGCATTGATTGCTGAAATATTTAATATAGAAGAATTCGTACTCATTAATTACGCTCCATATAAAACTTGATTTTTTGTGCAGCTTGATGCCAAATAACATCAGCTTCTTCCCTTGTTTTACCAGATGTTAATATATAACCATTACGATAACCAGTAGTCCCAGTACGACGTTCTGTAATCATCTCACCTGGTTCGAGAAAACTCTCGACATCAACCACCCCAGGTATGTGTCGCACTTTTTCAATTCCTTCAATTGCTAAAAAACGCCCTTTTGGTGCTGCAAGCATCCGTAAAACAGCTCCGTTCTGATGTGATTTACAAGTGAAACTTACTGGATATCCCAAAGCCATTTGGATTGCCGTATATATTATTTCTACACCTGTCGCAGCAGGAACCATTTTGGCACTAATATTAAATCCAGATGGTCGTCCAGAAATGTCTAAAATAAATATTTCACCAGAATTATTGACGATGATATCTGCATGTAAAATACAGTTTTTTAATCTTAGCGTCCTACATGCTTTTGTCAATATTTCATTGATTTTTTGTTGTATTAATTTAGGTAATGTTGTAGGAGATAAATAAGCATATGGTAGTCTAAATGGGAGTTCTGTTACTTCTTTATCTCTGATTAAAATAATAGAGTGAGTATGATTTGTGACAACGCTATCTATTCCTACTTCCTTACCCAGTATCAAGCTTTCTACAAGTGATTTATCTGATTCTTTACATTTTTGTCTTTGTTCAAAATGCCAAGGTAACCACTGGAACAATTCAGCTTTATCTCTAGCTACAAATACTCCCTGACTACCGCTACCATAACGAGGTTTGACAACTACTGGATATCCTATGTTTTCTGCTGCATTTATCAGTGATTTTTCATCACTTGATTCAATACATTTTGGTGTTGGTAGTCCCTCTGCTGCTAATATTTTACGAGTCAGTAGTTTATCTGTACAAGCTTTTGCTGCTGCTTCAGAAATACCCTTTAATCCAAGTGCATCATTCACCGCTCCCACTGTCGTTAGAATTGCACCTAGAGGAACGGGTAATACACATTTAATATTTAATTCTTTTGCAAGTTGAATTACCTTTGTGCTGTCTCGTAGATCCATCACACTACCTTTGTCTGCTACTCGTAGTCCAATTGCATCAGGGTTACTATCTATAGCTGTCACTTTCAGACCCATTTGTTTAGCAATCTGAATAGCAGGTAGCTGTTCAATTCCAGCACCTATGCATAGAACATTAATCTGAGCATTCATTCGTTTTCCCCATAATTTGAGATATTGAATTTGATGCTTAGTTATTATGAATTAAGTAAGTCTCTTATCTTCGTGACAACGAAATCTTGTGCTTCCTGTGTCAAGCCGTAGTACAAAGGAAGAGAAATTGCTTCCTGGTAATACTCCTCAACTTGGGGAAAGTCGCCACACTTAAAACCTAATTGTTGGTAATAAGGCTGGGTGTGAACTGGAATATAGTGTAAATTCACCCCAATCCCATCTTGACGAAGTTCCTCAAAAACCTGCCGATGAGTTTTGGTAATCTTATCCAGTTTTAATCGAATTACGTATAAATGCCAACTCGATTCTGTGTCTGGATGTTGCCAAGGGATGGTTAATGGTAAATCTTGTAGTAGCTGGTTATACCTTTGAGCTAAAAACCGCCGACGGGAGACAAATTCATCCAAGCGTTGCATTTGACTAACACCCAAAGCCGCTTGAATATCTGTTATCCGGTAGTTAAAGCCCAATTCTAGCTGCTGGTAATACCAAGAACCATGAGATTCTCCTTGCATGAACTCTGAATTGCGGGTAATGCCATGACTCCGTAGTCTAATTAGTTTTTGATACAAATCCTCCTGATTAGTCAACAACATTCCGCCTTCTCCAGTGGTGATAATTTTAACTGGATGAAAGCTCAATACTGTTATATCTGAAAATTTGCAGTTGCCAACAGGTGTTCCTTGATATTTTCCACCAATAGCATGGGAGGCATCTTCAATCACTTTGAAGCCATAACGCTGTGATAAAGAGGCAATCCGCTCCATTTCACAGGATTGTCCTGCAAAATGCACTGGTATTAAAACTTTGGGTAGACAACCTTGCTTTTCTGCCGCAGCTAATTTACCTTGTAGCTCATCTATACTCAGGTTATAGGTGTGGGGGTTAATATCAACAAAATCTACCTTAGAACCACAGTATAAACCACAATTAGCAGAAGCTACAAAAGTATTCGGTGATGTCCACAGGGTATCCCCCTGTCCCAAACCTGTTGCTAGGCAAGCAATATGTAATGCTGCTGTGGCACTGGAAACTGCTACAGCATACTTTGCCCCACAGTAATTGGCTACTGCTTGCTCAAATTTTTCTATAGTTGGACCTTGAGTAATCCAGTCAGATTGCAATACTTCCACCACAGCGTCAATATCTGCTTGGTTAATATCTTGCCGTCCATAGGGAATATAATTACTTTGCATTTATCAGCTTTATTTGAACTTCCAAACCAATATATTTGCCGAATTTAGAGGATTAACACCTATCGCATCTGGCTTGAATTCCAAAATTTCAATATCATTTCTTGACTTTAATAGATAAGTTAAATCACGATTATAGTCATTTATTTCAACGTAGCGATTTCTGAGTATGCCTATTAAAGATTGTCTTTGCTTTAAGTAACTTGGTTCAAAATTGACAATTAAATCAATTTTGTGTCTATTTTCATACATTCCATCAATAAAGCATTGGGCACTTGGTAGTTGTTCTATACTATGGCTAGTTAGAACTAAACTTCTATCTCTAATTAAACTATACTCATTTAAATTGTAGTAATTAAATTTCTTGATATCTAGCCCTAGTAAATGAGCTATTGTCACAGCATTTTCTGAATACTCACCTCCGTATACCTCTGAACACATATTTTTGAGGTATGAAAAATTATAACCGTAACCACAACCAAGTTCACAAATACGTTCTGGATTATATTTTTTGATCACATTGGAAACAAGTGAGTGATAGATTGAAAAAGCAAAACTACAATTAGCTTCAAAAAGTTCTTCGCCAATAGAGAAAAATATATTATCTTTTTCTCCTAGCCCTGCCAATTCTCTTTCTTTTATTTTATAAGACTCTATATCTGTAAATTTAAATTCTCGGAGTGTGCCATATTTATCCTGATTGTATTCCCGTTCTATTTGCTCCAAATCTCTTTGTCTCGAAAAAGATTCGAGTCCGATTAACCTATTAGTCCAAGGATTAGTTGAGGATAAATATTGATTCCAATTAGCTTTTTGCATTTTTTCTTGTCCTCCTCATGGCTTTAACATATCTAACAGTTCAAAACCCTTGAGCCACTCTGTATTTTTATCAGAGCTATACTCAAACCCATCAGGGACAGGTACTCCTTTTTCACCTAAGGCATTGCAAGTATAATCAACCCGATGATTATATTCAATAGTAGGTGTAATTACGTAATGGTCTGGAAACTCCAAAGTCAAGTGTGAAGATTCCCCTGGACACATAACTTCGTGGAGTTTTTCCCCTGGTCGAATACCAATAATTCTGGTGGGTACTCCCGGTGCTAATGCTTCAGCTAAATCGGTAATTTTCATGGAGGGAATCTTCGGTACAAAGATTTCTCCCCCGTACATCCGTTCAAAACCCTTCAATACCAAATCCACACCCCCTTGGAGTGTCAGCCAAAAACGAGTCATGCGGGTGTCAGTAATGGGTATTTCAGAAGTTTTTTCCCGAACTAGTTTTTGAAAGAAAGGTACTACTGAACCTCTTGAACCGACTACATTACCGTAACGTACTACAGCAAAACGAGTGTTCATTTTACCCACTATATTATTTGCTGCTACAAACAATTTATCAGCAGCTAATTTAGTCGCACCGTAGAGGTTAATTGGGTTAACAGCCTTATCTGTAGACAGAGCAATTACCTTCTCTACTCCTTGCTCAATAGCCATATCAATGACATTGTTACCCCCATTGATATTGGTTTTAATACATTCCATCGGATTGTATTCAGCTACGGGAATATGCTTGAGTGCGGCTGCATGGACAACATAATCCACATCTCGCATAGCCATACGCAGGCGATCGCGATCGCGCACATCTCCGATAAAATAACGCATTACGGGAGAGTGAAATTCTTGTGCCATTTCATACTGTTTCAGCTCATCCCGTGAATAAACAATCAGCTTCTGTGGCTGATATCGGCTGAGAACTGTTTTCACAAATTGTTTGCCAAAGGAGCCAGTACCACCCGTGATTAAAATTGATTTACCATTAAACATTGTCTAATTAGTTGTATTAAATATAATTTTGAATACAGATTCCTAGTTAGAGAACTTTACTTCGCCTGAGATGGAGGCTGTTTTTGACCGTCTTGTTTGACCTTCTTCAACCGCTTCAACACAGACTTGTAATCTTCCCTATCAGGTCGTAACTCCACCAACTTTTCCAGAGGAGCGATCGCACCTTTTTCATCCTTGAGAGCTAATCGCAAACGTACCAATCCTTCTAAAGCGGTTTTATTCTCCGGCTCTCGCTGTAAAACTAACTCAAAGCCCTCCGCACGTTGTTTTAAAGAAGATTCCAAAGATGCAGCTTGGGACTGTGACTGCGATGATGTACCGCTCTCAATCGCCTGCTTAATGGCGGGAACCGCCGCAAACGCCATAGAACCAGTAAAAGAGACCAGTGATACCCACCCGACAATCTTTTTTGTTCGCTGCGATCGCTTCTGGCGAGCCAGCATATACTCTTTCTCAGCACTAGCCATATGTCACCCTTAAAAGCTCTTGTTTAAGAGGATACCCACTAACCCCGCCAAACTATCATTCAAGGATAAATTTTTGACTAATTAATTTTAAATACTTAATCATGGATTTGATGAAATCCCTATATAAACGGGATTATGACTACTTTTTTGTACGTAATCTATATTAAATTTTTGTCAAGATTATTGCAGTGGTGGAATGCGATCGCAACATCTGGGTAAGTTATGTATAAAAGTTATATAGCAGACACAAGTGTCACGCTTACTCAGAACTTTTTGGTTATTAGTGAGTAATTTATTGCTCGAACAAATAATTTAATTTCTCAACAATGCCAGCAGCTATAGTGATGAAAACCAAGCTCACAGTAAAGCTTTTACCACAAATTTCGCAGACAAATGATTTAGGTTTTACCCTAGTAGAAATTCTGGTTGTCATGATGATTGCTTCTCTGTTATTTACAATTGCACTCCCTTCTTTTTTGGGAATGGCAAAAAAAAGTAAACAGTCTGAGGCAAAGCAAAATGTAAGTGCTATGAACCGTTCTCAACAAGCTTATTATTTGGAAAATGACAGCTTCGCTACTCAACTGTCTGATTTAAGGGTTGGTATTTCATCCCAAACACAAAACTATAGGTATACCATTTTCCCCAGTGGTGTTAATGCCGTGGTAAATGGAGGCGTATCTATAAAAGGAGCTCTAAAACACTATGGAGGAATAGTCTCTCACAGCCCGATGATTGGTAGCGGGGACTATACAACCATTTCTGTATTATGTCAATCAAAATTTGATGGGGGGAATTCTAGTATACCCACATCTGTCACTATTCCTGCCACTTCTCAACCAGATTGCAGTTTCTTGAGTACTGCCACAGGTTCTTCCTACTCATCTGTAAAATAATTAAAAAATTATATTATCTTTTGCTCCTTAATTTATCATTTATTCTTATAATTGCCTATTATTGGATTGCTGCTTTTGGGGGAGTTCTTTGCTGAATAGCCGCAGACTTTCAGGCAGAGCACCTATTTTTACCAGGATATGCGACTCAAATCACCTAATATTAACCGTTGTACAGTTCCCATATCCCATCGCCATCAGCAGTAATAACTAATTCCTAGGTAGTAATTACCGTACAAAGCCCTATATAGTTGATGTATTTATCAGGATATTTATGGTATATTAAAGTAGTTAAGACTTGCTTTGCCAGCAAAAGCACAATTCTACGCATCGGCAACCATTGCAAAACGGAAAGCAGTTTTGATTAAGTATTTACCAAAGGAAATCTGAATTAAGTTTAAGTTATGACTCAGCAAGTGATTCACCCCATGGTGAAATTGCAGCGTAACGTGCAATCACTCTTGGAATCTAATATTATCAAGCCTACTGATAGCATTTGGAAAATTGCTTTACTATATGGCAATGAATGGCAGTACTGGAAGCAGGAACTGTTAGAATTCGGCTTCACCATGCAAGATCCAGTCAGCGAATTGCTGGTTGTAGAAGCTTGGGATGAAGAGTAAAAAATAGGGAATCAAGAATGGGGAATTGGAAGTTGGGGAAGATATTATTTCTTCCCCAACTTCCCTATAGCAGCATTCTAATTTCTCATATCAAATCCGCTTATTTACTTACCATATTGTCGTCACCTCATCCCGTCCGAACGACTCCCCTCTCCTTAATAACGAATACCTCGCCCTTTAAGGGCGGGGTTTATCCCTATAAGACCTCGTCCTTAAGGACGGGGTTTAAATAAGGAGAGGGGAAGGGGGTGAGGTTTTTGCCGTAACTAATCATCTGGATTTCATATCAAAAATGCCCGCAGACTATAAGTTGTAGGTTGGTTTGAGGGAGGTAGACGCAACAGCAGCTTGGAGCAGAGTAACCCAACTACCAAAAATATTGTTACTGTTGGGTTTGGTTTCGTTCTACCCAACCTACATTTTTTGAGAGGTTAAGCAAGCATCAGTTTTTTACTAAATGGGAGGTGTCAACAATAGCCTGATGGATATCCTGTTCATTGAATGGCAGCATTTATTACAACCATTCTCTGTGGAAGTAATTGTAATTCAAGAAACCTTCCAGTTGTTAGTGACGGCTTATTCTTGTCCAGAACGTCAATACCATACTTTGTCACATATTCATCATGTTCTCACAACAATTAATAATTTACAAAAATATACTCAAAATCTGAGTGCGGTGAAACTTGCAGCTTGGTTTCATGATGTGGTGTATGACACCAGAGCTAGGGACAATGAAGAATGTAGTGCAGACTATGCACAGAAATTGCTAAGTAGTTGGGGCATTTCAGCCACCATTACAAACATGGTTAGCCGTCTGGTTCTTAACACCAAACATCACCAAGCTGATATTGAGGATATTGATAGCCAGGTTTTACTAGATGCCGATTTAGGGATTCTAGGCACTCATCCAGAAGAATATCAAAGATATACACAGGCAATTCGTCAAGAATATGGCTGGATGTCAGAAATAGACTATATCTTAGGTCGTCAGCAGGTTTTAGAGCAATTTTTGCAACGTCAGCAGATTTATTTTACCCCTTTGATGTTTGAGCAATGTGAAAATTCTGCCCGTGCCAATATTCAAGCAGAAATTCAGTATTTGCAGAATTTGGCACATTAAGTAAGTGGGCACAAATAAACCAAACTATGTAACAGAATGTAAAATCGACGGAAAACCTGCGATTGCTGAGTCCTGACGGACACGCTCCGCGTTAAGCGAAGCTATGCCGTAGGCTTTACGTTTCACTACGTTCCACTCGCAATGACATACCTTGAAATTTTTACGCCGACTTACTTAATTAATTAGTCCGAATCTTTTCTTCTACCTTCACCACGGTGGGGTATTTCTGTTTCTGGGGATGCAGTTGCTATGTTTAACCCTCCTTGCGGGAAGTCCCCCGGTGGAGTCTTCGGAACCGGGGGATGAAAGCAAGGGCAGAGACTTGAACTTATAACGAATATATGGTCAGATAATTCTGGTCGCTGACCCA
>JAAUYI010154889.1_pt1 | contig 20763 bp, 17 predicted proteins | sample 7278041 | NCBI WGS metagenome assembly JAAUYI01 (sample SAMN14350216, study PRJNA611818) | marine sediment metagenome | isolation source: surface marine sediment (0.6m) | place: French Polynesia: Moorea | collected 2018-08
TGCCAGCCTCATCAGCAGTTTATTGGTTTAGCGGCATATATCTTGGCGGAAAAATCGCCCTTTACCAGAAATTACCAGGTTTGATGTGTGGTACACTGGGGCGATTTTTCCAGAGGCTGGCAGATTTTTCTAGTTTTTTACCCAACCCATAGGGGATGGGGTTTTTTACCCCTACAGTCAGAAGTTTGAAGAACAGGACGCTCAAACCTCCTGATTTCAAACTTCTGCCTGAGATAATTTTACCAATAATATGAAGGGATTCTGACGCGCTGCTAATGGCTGCTCCGTTAAACACCAAATCACCATATGATAAATAACGCGGTGATTGAAAATACTTAAAGAATAATGGAAATATTGCCAGAAAATTTGCAAACTTTGCGAGATAAAGTAGCAATTGTTACTGGTGCTTCAAGGGGCATTGGCAGAGCGATCGCACTAGAATTAGCTAAATTAGGGGCGAATGTGGTGGTTAACTATGCTAGTTCTAGTCAGGCGGCGGAGGAGTTAGTTACAGAAATCACTTCGGTTGGGGGAAATGCTATTGCTCTACAGGCAGATGTATCCCAAGCTGCTCAGGTAGACTCATTATTTAAAACTGCGATCGATAAGTTTAAGAGGATTGATATTTTAGTAAACAATGCAGGTATTACTCGCGACACCCTACTACTACGGATGAAGCCAGAAGATTGGCAAGCCGTAATAGACCTTAATCTAACAGGTGTATTTTTATGCACCCGTGCAGCTAGTAAAATCATGCTCAAACAACGTTCGGGGCGTATCATCAACATTGCTTCCGTTGCCGGACAAATGGGAAATCCTGGGCAAGCAAATTATAGTGCTGCAAAGGCAGGGGTGATTGGTTTTACCAAAACCGTAGCTAAGGAATTTGCTTCCCGTGGAATTACCGTGAATGCCGTTGCTCCCGGTTTTATTGCTACCGACATGACAGAAGATATCAAATCAGAAGAGATTCTCCAGTTTATTCCCCTTGGGCGTTATGGTCAACCAGAAGAAGTTGCAGGTATGGTAAGGTTCCTAGCCGCAGATCCCGCCGCCGGTTATATTACTGGACAAGTCTTTAACGTTGATGGCGGCATGGTGATGGCTTGAGGGAGTTGTTGGTTGTTGGTTGTTGGTTGTTGGTTGTTGGTTGTTGGTTGTTGGTTGGTGGTTGTTGGTTGTTGGTTGTTGGTTGGCAGTCTTTAATTCATAACTCCCTCACTCCATCACTCCCTCACTCCTTCACTCCTTCCCTCCCTCACTCCTTCCCTCCATCAACTAACAACTAACAACTATCAACTAACAACTATCAACTATCACTCCTTCATTGCTCGCATTCTCTGCCACACTGTAAAGCCTAAAAGTAAAACAATACCAGTAGTGGTGACGAGAATCACGGCAGGACTCATGCCTTGTACCCTCATTGCTACTAAGTTACAACCCAAGGTAATTGACCATAAAGTCAAGGCTGCACGGCGCTGAGATAAGCCCCAAGCCAAGAGACGATGATGTAAATGATCCTTACCAGGAGTACTCATGGGATTTTTTCCTGCCATTAACCGCCGTATCACTACCTGGGTGGTATCTAGCACGGGTAATAACAGGAATAAAACAGGAGGCACTAAAGCCACAAGGGTTGATATCTGGAGTTTTCCTAAAATGGTGGTTGCTGCTAGTACATAACCAAAAAAGTACGCCCCGGCATCACCCATAATGATGTGCGAGGGATGGAAATTATGACGCAAAAAACCAAGAGAACCACCGCCTAGGGCAGCAAGAACTAATGTGGCAGCAGCACGGTTGGGAAATTGGGCGGAAACTGCCAATAAACTCATGGCGGTGATAAAACCAACTCCCCCCACCAACCCATCCATGCCGTCCATTAAATTAATGGCATTGGTAATTCCCACTACCCACAATACTGTCAACATAGTTGAAAGTATGGAGTCAATGGGAGTACCAAATGTAACTTCTAATCTAATATCATTACCCACTAGCAATAATGCCGTGAGAACTTGTACTAGTAACCGTACAGAGGGGGGTAGACCAAATTGGTCATCAATAAAGCCAACCAGAACTAAAATTGACCCTCCCAGTAACACAGTTAACACCTGTGCCAAGACATTTTGCAGTTCAATTGGTCGCAACAAACTAGCCAACACTAATGCTGCCACAACCCCGGCATAAATAGCCAAACCACCCGCATTGGGTAATGGTTCTTGGTTGAGACGGCGAGCATTGGGTTGATCTGCCCAACCAACTCGCAAAGCAAATTTTCTCACCGCTGGAATCAAACGCCAGGTAACTACCCAAGCTAATAAAAAAGTAAATACCACTGCTAGCCAGCCGGAACCGCCAGGGCTAGCAATACCAATTGCCTTGAGGGAGTTGTATATGTTCATCTCCCAATATCAGTAGTTGTAGGAATTTTCAACATCAGTACCAAGTGTATATTAATAATTTTTTTACGATCAATGTGTAATTTCAGTGCTAAATATAGTTAGCACTCTTTGCCTCTGAGTGCTAAATTGTCTAATGGAAGTGATAGAGAAGTAAAACATGGCGAAAATCGTTTCCTTTGATGAAGATTCACGGCGGTCATTAGAACGGGGGATTAACTCCCTGGCTGATGCGGTGAAAATTACTTTGGGACCTAAAGGGCGGAATGTTCTTTTAGAAAAGAAATTTGGTGCCCCTCAAATTGTCAATGATGGTATCACCGTTGCTAAAGAAATTGAACTAGCAGATCCTTTAGAAAATACAGGCGCGAAATTAATCCAAGAAGTTGCCTCCAAAACTAAGGAAGTTGCTGGGGATGGTACTACTACTGCGACTGTTTTAGCCCAAGCAATGATTCGGGAAGGGCTGAAGAACGTGGCTGCGGGGACAAATCCTGTGGCTGCTAGACATGGGATTGAAAAAACTGTCGAGCAGCTGGTAAAAGAAATTGCAGCAGTTGCCAAACCAGTAGAAGGAGATGCGATTGCTCAGGTGGCTACCGTTTCCGCTGGTAATGACGAGGAAGTGGGTGCCATGATTTCTGAAGCCATGGCGAAGGTGACTAAAGATGGTGTAATCACCGTTGAAGAATCCAAATCCCTGAGTACAGAACTAGAAGTTGTAGAAGGGATGCAACTCGATAGGGGTTACATCTCTCCTTACTTCATCACCAATAGCGAACGGATGACGGTGGAGTTAGAAAATGCCCGTATCCTGATTACCGATAAGAAAATCAGCAATATTCAAGATTTAGTAGGTGTTCTGGAAAAAGTTGCTAAGGCTGGTCAACCTTTACTAATAATTGCTGAAGATATTGAGGGTGAGGCTCTGGCTACTTTAGTAGTTAACAAAGCCAGAGGAGTATTATCCGTATGTGCCATTAAAGCTCCTGGATTTGGCGAACGCCGTAAAGCCATGTTGCAAGATATTGCAATTTTGACTGGCGGACAAATGATTTCCGAGGAAATTGGTTTAAGTTTAGATACCGCTTCTTTGGATATGCTGGGAACTGCCCGCAAAATTGAAATTGATAAAGAAAACACCACCATTGTTGCTGCTGGTGACCACACAAGCGATGTACAAAAGCGGATTGAACAAATTCGCCAGCAGTTGGAAGCCACTGATTCTGATTATGATAAAGAAAAGCTGCAAGAACGCATTGCCAAGTTGGCTGGTGGTGTAGCAGTAATTAAAGTGGGTGCTGCTACAGAAACTGAATTAAAAGACCGCAAACTGCGGATCGAAGATGCTCTGAACGCCACTAAAGCGGCTGTGGAAGAGGGAATTGTCCCTGGTGGTGGTACTACCCTAATTCACTTAGCTACCAAGGTTGATGCCATTAAGAAGACCCTTACAGAGGAAGAACGGATTGGGGCTGAGATAGTGGCGCGATCGCTAGATATGCCTTTGCGTCAAATGGCGGATAATGCTGGTGATGAGGGTTCTGTAGTTGTCAATCAAGTACGGAATACAGAATTCAACATTGGCTACAATGCCATTACCGGGGAATACGAAGATATGATTGCTGCTGGTATTATCGACCCAGCAAAAGTAGTTCGTTCTGCCTTACAAAATGCTGCTTCTATTGCTTCTATGGTATTAACTACCGAAGCGATTGTGGCAGAGAAGCCTGAGAAAGAGCCTGCTGGTGCCCCTGACATGGGCGGCATGGGCGGCATGGGCGGCATGGGCGGCATGGGCGGCATGGGCATGGGTATGCCTGGTATGGGTATGATGTAGCACCCAGGGAAGGAGGGAAGGATTGATAGTTGTTAGTTGATAGTTGATAGTTGTTAGTTGATAGTTGTTAGTTGATAGTTGATGGAGGGAAGGAGTGAGGGAGGATTAAATGTATCTTCTGAGGTAATCCCAACCAACAACCAACAACCACCAACCACCAACCAACAACCAACAACCAACAACCAACAACCAACAACCAACAACCAACAACCAACAACTTCCCCTCCTACTGATGGAACTGTTGGGCATAAAATCCTGCATAGCGATGTTGTAAAGCTAACAGTTCCTCATGGGTTCCCGACTCCACAATTCTTCCCTCTTCTAACACGAGGATGCGATCGCATTTCCTAATTGTACTGAGACGATGGGCAATAATAAATACAGTCCTACCCTGCATCAGTCTTTCTATGGCTTCCTGTACTAACGCTTCAGAATTGGAGTCTAAGGCGGATGTGGCTTCATCCAGAATCAATATTCTCGGGTTGAGCAGTACGGCACGGGCGATGGCAATTCTTTGTCTTTGTCCCCCAGATAGGTTTACTCCCCTTTCACCCACCCAGGTTTCATAACCATCGGGAAGTTGGGTAATAAATTTATGGGCATTGGCAATTTTTGCGGCTTCCTCCACAGCTTGCAAATCAAATTCACCTTGCCCAAAGGCAATATTTTGGGCAACTGTACCAGAAAACATGGTGGTTTCCTGAGGAACTATACCAATTTGTCGTCGTAGGCTATGTAGAGTGACATCCCGAATATCAACCCCATCAATCAGTATTTGACCAGCTTCGGGGTCGTAAAATCGGGGCAGGAGGTTGACAAATGTGGTTTTACCTGCTCCAGAAGCCCCTACCAAAGCGATCGCTTCCCCAGGCATTGCTAATAAGCTAATATCATTTAATACTGGCTCTCCGGCTTTGTAGGCAAAGGATATGTGACGATATTCTACCTTGCCATCCACCAGGGGCAGGGATAGGGCATTAGGCTTTTCTTGTACAGTGGGTTTAATTGTCAATAATTCAAACACGCGATCGACAGATGCCTCTCCCTGTTTAAATTCGTTGTAGTTATTGGTAGTATGCCCCACGGGATCGATGAGCAAAGCGGCGCCGGTAAGATAACTAAAAAACTTTTCCACCGTCAGATTCCCTTGGGCAATTTGCCAAGCACCCACAAATATTAAGGTTAAAGCCCCCACCGCTTCTAAAAAGCCAATGATGGGAATTTGAATGGCTTTCAGTCTTTCGGTGTAATATCTGGCTTTAAATGCCCGTTCTGCTTCCCGACTAAACCGGGAAATCTCATAATTCTCCGCTGCAAATGCTTGGATAATGCGAATGCCGCTAAAAACCTCCGCCAACATAGCTGATATATCTGATACTCGATTCTGACTTTTCAAGGCAAATTTACGGAGGCGTTCTCCAAACCAAGCAATTAATACCCCCATCAAGGGAGCAACAATCACCGTGGCGAGGGTGAGTTGCCAGTTGAGGTAAATCATGTAGATGGGAATTGCCACCAACTGCAATACGCAGGGAATAAAGTCGTGAAATAGTTTATGGACAACTTCCCCTACCCGGTCAACATCTTCCGTGAGGCGGTAAGATAAATCCCCAGCCTTTGCCGTTTCAAAGTATTTCAGATTGAGCTTTTGCAGGTGGGAGTAGACTCGCTTGCGGAGATTAAAAGCTACTCTCAGTGCCGCCTTAGCCATGTAGATATCTTGTACAGATTGAAACAAACCCCTGACTAAAAACACTGCACCAAGTATACCTGCAAGTTGGGCGATCGCTACCACATTCCCTTGACTAAAGGGAGTGGATAATTTACCAGCAAAATTGATTAATGCCAGGGTGGCTAAGACGTATCCGATAATACCCACAAACCCCTTAAGGATATGATGCCATTGGGGTTGGATATAGGGGAGAAGATGCCAATAATTAGAGCGCGTTTTCAATCTGTCACATCCACAACAAAGATTTTAATTTTACATTGTTTGACGGGATTGGCTTGGCAGTAGTTTCTGTTGTGGAGTTTAAAGCGACAGGGGAAGGAGTGTGGGAGTGAGGGAGTGAGGGAGTGAAGGAGTGAAGGAGTGAGGGGACAAATTTTTCGTTATTACTTATTACTTAATTCATTCCTGTATTTCTTCAGCAATACCCTCACGGGGTGACAAGATAGCTGAAAGATGGTCACAACAAGGAATTGATAAAATAGCGATCAGCCTTACGCCATAGCTGAGTCCTAACTCCTATGGAGACGCTCCGCGAACGGACACGCTGCGCGTACCGCAAGGTCCGCAAGGTCGTCCGTAGGACTTACGCTTACCGCCAAAAAATTAATTTCATTAGAACCGTCCATAAATTAAATTAGTCTAAAAATAGAATACAAAATTCCATCTCTATAAACACTATTTATTACTATGGTTGGCTTGTGGGTTTTATATAACATAATAAATAATGTTTATATTCAAAATCGTAAATTTCATTTTTTTGCTTCTAAACTATCAGCAACTATCTCTAACACTTATTGCTACGTTGATTGAGAACATATAGATAACCTCTAAAACCCTTATAGGGACTGGGTTATAAATTTTAGGACGGGTCTATTTGACTTTTGACTTTTGACTTTTGACTGACGCTCAGCGGTTGACCCAGTTACTTAAACAAATCATTGATTCACTAGAAGCTAAAATATCACAATTTACCCTGATTTGTTGATAAAAGTGCTAAAGTAAAAGCTGTCCCTTGCAAAACTGCTTATACATTTAAACTAAGCTGAAACTGTATAAAAGAGTTGAAGAGGTGCTAATCCTTTTGCATTTCAGAAATATCTAATGGTTAGTTATAAAGCTAGAGTTGGGAAAAAATATCCCCAAGGGTGTCAGATTGGAAACCTCCGACAAGTGTGTATGTGGGGCATTAGCCTTAACAATGAACATTTGATGGCTAAGACAACAGCCATCAAAGAATGGATAGATAAGAGGTTTGACACTTGCTATGTATTCATTACTGACTATATAAGTAGAAACACTAACAAAATACTTTACCCTGGAATTAGTGAAGAAGAAGCACTAAGCAAGAGTTTTAAGCTAGGAGAAGACTATATTAAATCCCATCAATCACTTTTAGATACAGCAACAAATTGTGTTTTTCAATTTATCAGATGCTCCGATATTCTTCAAATTCAAGAATACCATAATCATTTACAATATTTATTAGAACTAGTAGAAATAAACAACATTTTTAAAGAGACAATAGAATTATTTGCAGACAGCTTTTGTTCTAAGTACTCAACTCATCTATCAGTTGATATTTCCCTTCAAAATGAACTGTCGAAGCATTACTTATTAGAAGAACTGGCCATGATATCCTGTTGGGTTGATAGGAAAAATGTTAGTGTTTTCCTTTATCAAGGTGGAATTGAGTTCTTCAGTCGTTCCTATGATTCACTTCCTGAAGGATATGCCTACAAGAAGTTGGCTATAGGTCAACTAATAGTTAACCGAAAAAAAGAAGTCAAAGCTAACTTTTAATAAAGGAGATATATGCTTGCATTAAGTGAATCTGAATATCAGTTATTAATTGAGTAGAATAACCCTGTTTTGTCACTCTGGGAAAATAAAAATAAAAGCCAAATTTTCAACTGTATATAATTCGGGGATTTGAGCATTTATTTTTAAACAGAATGCCTGGAATCAATGGTAATAATTGCATTTTTCGGTCTGACTTATCAAGTGTAGACCGATATTTTTTACCATGAAATTGTCTTTTATTGTTAAAAAATCAATTAAATCTCAGGGAGGGGTGTGTGGTCGCACCGCGACCACACACCCCCTATATAATGATTATCATTTTTGTTTTACGGTCAATTTTTTGGCGGTAAGCGTAAGTCCTATGGACGACCTTGCGGTACGCGCAGCGTGTCCGTTCGCGGAGCGTCTCCATAGGAGTTAGGACTCAGCTATGGGGTAAGGCTGATCGCTGTTTGATTAATTCCTTGCTGTGACAATCTTTCAGGTATCTTGTCACCCCGTGAGAGCAATACCTTTGATTCGCCTTAACTGTGCTTGCATATCTGCTTTTGTCAGTTTCTGGGCAAAAGTCTTAAAACCCCAACTAACTATGGGATTGGGAATTTGAAATTCAAACCGATTCAACAGACGAGTACCATTTTCTATGGGTTGACATTCCCAGCGATCGCGTCCTATAAAAAACCCATCAAATTCCCACACTACCAAACCAGTCTTCCTTTCCACAACGGTACTATATAAAGTGGGTTGGAGAATTGGTATTTTAATGATAAACCTGGTTTTACTTCCCACATCCGTACTCCAATCCCCCACGGGTTCGCAAGACAGAGCCGGATTTAGCCAGCGATGCATTAAAGTGCGATCGGTAATACAATTTTCTACAACTTGTGGTGTTGCTTGAATTTCTATGGATTGCTCAAATACTTGCTGGCTAGACATTTGATTTTCAGTGAATCTTGAAGACGTTGTTAATTTATTCATATCAAAAAATGTCAATTTATACCCAGTTCAGCAACCCCATATATAATTACTAATTCGCAATTCATTTTCTTTTAAATCTTAATTGTAACGACTAGTAAATTCAATCAATCTCCACTATACCGAGGATTGAATTAACTCTAGTGGCTCTCTGCGCCTGGAGGGCCTGGAGCGTGATACAAATTCATACTCATAATATGCGAATTTTCCGAGAAAAGTTTGATTGTTGGTGATAATACAATATCCTATTCATCAGATATCTCCATTTTCGGCTCTGTTATAACGGGAGTCTCCAGCAGGAAAAATGAAAGAGCTACATTCTATTCTGACAGCATTTGCAGAAAGTAAACAAAATGGCGAGCAAGCATTTCTTGCAACTGTTGTCAACGTTCAAGGCTCTACCTATCGCCAACCTGGTGCTAGGATGCTAATCACATCAACTGGTAACATGGTAGGAACTATTAGCGGTGGTTGTTTGGAAAACGATGTCTTAGAACATACCCGCGTTTCCATGCCAGATGGCAAACCCATAGTTGTTACTTATGATACTACTGCTGATGAGGATATTGTCTGGGGATTTGGGCTTGGTTGTAACGGTGTGGTCAAAATCCTGATTGAGTCCCTAAATCAAGATCATCCCCTAAACCCCCTAGCTTTTATCGAGCAATGTTTCCATAACCAGCAACCAGGTATTATTGCCACTGTGATTGCTGTAGAGGGTACGGTTAATGTCCAAGTAGGAGAGCGTTTAACACTCAAGTTAAATGATAGTGTAAATACTAATATTCAAGAGCAATATTTTACTTCTGTTTTACTCAAAGATGCTCGCACTGCTCTCAAAAATCAAAATTCAAATTTCCATAAATACCAACTAGCACTAGGTAAAGTTGATGTTTTTATCGAGTTGATTCAGCCACCCCCACACCTGATAATTTTTGGTGCAGGTCGTGATACTGTGCCAGTAGCAGAGTTTGCCAAAGCTTTGGGTTGGCGAGTCAGGATTTTTGATTGTCGAGCAAATGAGGTGAGTAAACAGCGTTTTGTCATGGCTGATGAGGTGATTCTCGCCCGCAGGGAAATTCTACACAAGCAAATATGTGTTGATGATTACACCATTGCTGTGGTCATGACCCATAACTACCTCGATGATTTAGAAATTCTCAAAGTGCTAATACCTACTAATGTTAGCTATCTTGGCTGTTTAGGGTCAAAACAACGCATTGCCAAGTTACTACAAGATTTACGTACACAAGCAGTAGAATGTACTCCAGCACAGTTACAAAAACTACACGCCCCCGTTGGTATTGATATTGGTGCAGACACACCAGAAGCGATCGCTTTATCAATTATTGCAGAGATTCAAGCTGTGTTAGCAAACCGTAATGGTGGCTTTTTGAAACATCGCACTGAACCAATTCACCAACCAAGAGAAAAGATCCCCGACTTCTTGAAGGATGCTGCTGGCGAATAGTGAACATGAATTTGAAATCAAATATAGCCATTATTATCTTGGCAGCAGGTGCATCAACCCGTATGGGTACACCTAAACAACTCTTACCCTATCAGGGATGCAGCTTAATTCGCCGTACCATAGAAAGTGCAATTGCTTCAGTATGCCAGCCTGTAGTGGTGGTTTTGGGAGCCAATGCACAACAAATTGCTTGTGAAATTAACCAATCTTCTGTCATGGTAGTGGAAAACCAAGATTGGCATTTGGGAATGGGTTCCTCAATTCGGAGGGGAATTCTAGAAATTGCAACTTGTGATCCAACCATAGACGCAGCAGTGATTACAGTTTGCGATCAGCCCTTTCTTTCCTCTGAAATCATTAATCATCTAGTTGCGGCATATAATTCTACGGGAAAACCCATTGTTGCTTGTCAATATGCAGATACATTAGGTGTACCTGTTTTGTTTAAACATATATTTTTCTCCGAACTCGCAACCCTAACTGAGACGGTAGGTGCAAAAAAATTAATTAACAAATACCACAACCAAGTATTCAGTATTCCTTTTCCATTAGGTGTAATTGACATTGATACACCAATAGATTACCAACAGTTATAGCGCTACGCGCAAGTAATAAGTAATAAGTAATAAGTAATAAGTAGTAAGTAGTAAGTAGGACTTACGCAACTGGCATATTTTTTCTGTAGGGGAGGCAAAATGCGGTGTAGATTTTCTGCCCGCATTATTGCCGTTGCGTGACGCTGCGAAAATGTTTGAACGTAGCAATGAGACTTATAACTTCACACACCAACCATCGATTGTGACACGCAGCTTTAGTCCTAATAAGTTTACTGTTCATAAGTTTCAGGATTCAACAAAGGGTAAGGGTTAAAGGTTTTGTCTTTCCCTTTTCCCCTGACCCAATATTGTTCATTTAAGCAGTAGCTAGGACAAAGTCAACATCACTAGCACCAGAGGTTTCTGACTGTCCAGAGGTAATTTTTTCGCCATTTACTTCTACAGCAAAAGGTGTATCATCTAAGCTGAGATTGTAATCCGTTTTGTCATCTGTATATCCTACACTGGCAACCATCTTCCGACCCCCATCGGTATAATGAAAAGCCATCATTTGATTTTTATCTTGCTTATTATCCTTTGCCCAAATTACCATATACTGTTGATCTTGATAGTCAAAAACTTTAGGTGGACGGTTGGGAACATAACGACCAGGATCGCCAAAACTGTTATCTAAAAAGTCTTGAACAGAACTAGTCTCTACAGTCACATAGGCAACTTCTTCAGGAGAGGTAGCTTCCGCATCGTCTTGATTTTCATCCACAACTTCTTCTTCGCCACGGTTGCGGAAATAATCTACTGCCTTTTTGGTGCCAATGGCACCAACCGCAGCAACTCCAGCACCAATTAATAAGTTACGCAACATCTTACTCATGGTTTTCCTGGGTAAGTAAAAACATCGAGTTAATACTAGCATTCTATGTACTTAATTCTGAATAGATTCATTTTTTTTATCAGTAAAATAAGTTAATATATTGTTGTAAAAATTATCTTGCTTTTTATTAAGAAAATTTGAAATTGTTATAAACAGAAAAATAGTTATTTGTGATCTATCTCAAGATTGATTGACTAATATTATCTCTCAGTTTTGTTGTGTAAGGCTAACTCAAATGCTAATTTAATGGCAGCTTTCATGCTAGTAGCATCGGCAATTCCCTTGCCAGCAATATCAAATGCTGTACCATGATCGGGTGAGGTGCGAATAAAAGGGAGACCAATGGTTGTATTCACAGCACGGTCAAATGCCATTAATTTGACGGGGATTAAACCTTGGTCGTGGTAAAGTGCGAGATAACCATCAGCTGCTGGTGTGTTTTGTTTATTGCCGTACCAAGCTTTACCCGGCTCTACCCACATGGTATCTGGGGGAATAGGGCCATATAGTTGTAAGTGAGGACGTTGTTGACGTTGTTGCTCTAACCAAGGAATAAACCAATCCTGTTCTTCATTCCCTAATTGTCCTGCTTCCCCACTATGGGGATTTAAACCAGCGATCGCAATTTTACCATTCTTAATCCCGAAGTCTTGTTCTAAGCACTCTACTAGTAAATCTAGTTTTTGAGTCATTAACTGTGGTGTTAATACCTGGGGTACTTGACTTAAAGGGATATGAGTGGTAGCAAGTAAACAGCGTAGTGTCCAATTTGTATGGGGCGATCGCGCTACGAATAGCATCCCAAATTTATTTATACCGGATTTTTGTGCCAATAATTCCGTTTGACCGGGATAATGGTACCCTGCGGCTCTCCATGCTGATTTGGCGATGGGTGCGGTGACTATAGCATCAAATTCTCCAGTTAAAGTGCGAGCGATCGCAGTTTCCATATAAGCGAAACTAGCAGCACCACTAGCAGAATTTCCTTGACCAATGGTAATATCTGCCTTAATTGTTTCATCTAATGGTACATCCAGGACAGATATATTATCTGGATTTGCCAAAGGTGCTATTTTGGCAGCTAAATTCAGGTTGGTGTAGCTTTCTACCAGTAAATCCCTACTACCTACAACTACTATCTCACCATCTTGTCTGAGATGGGGATCTGCCAATGCTTTTAAAATTACCTCTGCGCCAATTCCTGCCGGGTCTCCCATAGTCAAAGCCAAACGGGGGCGCATATTAGTAGTTGACATCAACCTATAATTTAGATTTTTAGATTATATATTACCTTAAGCGCCATCCTTAAGGCAAACATCATTAAGGAGTTCGGAGTGATGGAGGGAAGGAGATTACTTATTAGACTTCTCCGGAAAAGAATGTAGAGACGTAGCATTGCTACGTCTGGAACAAGGGTTTTGGCACTCCGCATATTTAATTTCCAACAGAGGTCTATTACTTATTACTTATTACTTAGTTCTTCCCGGTGGTGTGGTTGTAAAAGGTTAGTAATATCGGGTCCGGAGGGTATAATACCGCCAGGATTGAGGGGAAATAAATTGCCATAATAGTCCCGTTTGACGCTTTCTAAATCACAAGTATCAGCGACTCCTGGTAATTGATACAAATCCCGTAGGTAAGCTCCCAAATTTTTGTAGTCTTGAATGCGGCGACGGTTGCATTTAAATAAACCGTAGTAAACCACATCAAAACGAAACAAGGTAGTAAATAAACGCACATCTGCCAATGTCACTTTGTCACCGCAGAGATAGCGATTTGTCTCTAAGACTGTATCAATTTCATCTATAACTGTAAATAATTCTTCGCAGGCTTTTTCGTATGCTGACTGGGTTTGGGCAAAGCCACAGCGATACACACCGTTATTTACTGCATGATAGATTTTTTCGTTCCATGTATCTATTTGTTTACGTAGTTCTTCAGGATATAAATCCAAGGTGGGATTGGTAGCAAACTGATTAAACTGGGAATTTAAAATGACGATAATTTCTGCACTTTCGTTATTAACAATTGTCTTAGTTTGCTTATCCCACAACACTGGTACAGTACAACGCCCTTGATATCCTGGCTGTGCCAAATTATAAAGTTCGGGGAGAGTGCGACAACCCTCTGACTCTTGATTCAGTACCCATATTCCTTCATCACTGGATGGGGAAACGATGGTAACTGATATTGTATCTTGTAAACCCTTGAGCGATCGCACAACTAAAGTTCGATGTGCCCAAGGACATCCCAAGCCGACATAGAGATTGTAGCGTCCTGTGGCTGGTGGGTAGGGGTTATCTGGTTCCGTACCAATGAAGTGATGGAACTGAGTTGCGGGGCGAATATACTCCCCCGATTTATTCCGGGGGGCGAGATTGGACATCATGATTTGCCACATGGTTGTCCAGATAAATTTTCCCGTGCGGATAATTAATCCAGAGGGCAGGGATTTACCCTTTTTTGGAGTGCTGTTTGTATTAGGGGAAACAGTGGGCTGTGTCATTTCAGTTATCAATTATCAGTTATCGGGACTTAGACAAAAAAACAACTAAAAACAGGGTACAAGTTTAGATCAGAAAACTGTGTTCAGGAAAATACTAGATAAAATTAAAAGGGCGAGTCAATAAATATGCTGAAAAGACAAAATATAGGGGGTTGATTAAATATGACACAAATTATTCAGTCTGAAAAGATCAGATTGTACGATTTAGAGAAGAAGTTTAAGCTGCGATTATCAGATGATAAGCAATTTTTTACAGAGTGGCAAGAAAATATACCAAAGTTAAGTGAGATTGAAAAGCAGCAATTAGAGCGGGTAAAAGCAAGTTATTTGAACTTAACTAAACGTCCGATGCTTGAGGACATGGTTAAGATGGTGGTGTTATCACCTTTGTTAAATTGTGCAGGCTTTTATTTGCCACCTTTTTATTCCACAAGTGAGTCATCAGTGGAAATTTGTGATGAAGATGAAGGGGTAATTATTCGCGGTAAGATTGATGTTTTAGTTTTACAAGACCAACTTTGGATTGTTGTCATTGAATCGAAGCAAGCAGGTTTTTCTTTGGAGGTGGGAATTCCTCAAGCATTGGCTTATATGTTAGCCAATCCTAAACCAGATAAACCCGTATTCGGCTTGGTGACAAATGGGGGAAATTTTATTTTTATGAAAATGATAAGAGGAGAAGAACCAATTTATGCATTGTCTGATGAATTTACTCTCAGACGCGGGGATGATTTGTATATAGTTTTGAGAATTTTAAAGCGTTTGGGTCAATTGTTTGTATAAAAGGGAAGAAGATTTTTTTATATTTCCCCGTCTTTCACAGCACCCAATGCTTTGAAGGTGGCAATTTCGGCATCGGTTAAGCCTAATAATTGTGAGTAAATACCTGTATGGGAACTTAGGTATAAGGAGAAAAGGTGAATCAAAATCTTTTACCTTCTCCCCAAGCTAAACCCAATAATATCCCCACAAACCTCACATCCTCTATCTGTGCATCTAAGATCCCATTATCGACCCAAATCTAACTCCACTTGTACCCCATCATTACCATTAAAAGATTCTGCTGGCTGAAGAATAATTGGCGTGTCTGTCTGTGATAAGGACTCCTCAACTTTACGGAATCGAATTCCCCCCTCATCTGCATTAGAATCGGTATTTTCTTCCACTTTCCCGTCGATAACTGAGTCAGATTTATCGCTCAAGAAAAAATTACTGAAGTCATTCTCCGCATTTCTATTATTAATGTCAGAGAGAGAATCTCCAGACAAAACATATTGTCCAATATTTGTATTTGGTGCTACTGGTGACTGTGCTTGAGCTTGGTTTGTTAGCCCACCTATCCCGAAAGCAATTGCTAAGGTTAAAATCATCTTGATGCCCATGATTTTTATCCCAACTCTGCAAGTAATCACAGTTATATTTGCGACTATTTTTACTTCTATTCTAGTTGTTTTTTGAGAAAAGTTACTAGGTGTTCCTCCCCTTGGCAGCCGCTAAGCAAGGGAGTATCCCAATTTTTATGCAATCCTCTAGAAGGATATCCCTACATGGACAAAGCCTGTCTTTGCCCGCATTAGATATCAAGGGAGCTTTCCGGCTCACACTACGTAATATTTTTGAAAAATTGGCATGCTCCCAGGGGCACGAAGTGCGGGCATTTTGAAAAATTTAGTTTTGTTCCTCTAATATCAAGAAAATATAATAAACAAATTAAACCAAAACCACCTTGAGATTCGTAATTTTTGTAGGTTGGGTTAGCGATAGCGTAACCCAACGAAAGTATTGCTGCCGTTGGGTTTCATGCTATTGCTACGCAACGCTAACGCGAACAACCCAACCTACATGAAAACTCCAGGTTTCAAGATGGATGGGGTTTAATTCAGGACTTACGCAATTGTCACAATCGGTGGTTGGTGCGTGATGTTATAAGTCTGATTGCTACGTTCAAATATTTTCGCGCACCTCACGCAACGGCAATAATGCGGGTAGAAAATCTACACCGCATTTTGCCTCCCCTACAGAAAAAATATGCCAGTTGCGTAAGTCCTATAATGATTGAAAATTCTTAATAATTAAATACAGTTCAGTTAGAGTCAAAAATACTAACCGATTTTTACTATATTCACATCTTGCACCAGACGCTCATTGACAAGGTACAAGATATCATACTGTTTCTGTATGAAGATGCAATTTATATTAATTGTAGAGACGTTGCAGTGCAACGTCTCTACGAAATCTATTTGGCGCAACTTTACATAGAATTGGTATCAGGGTATTTACCCTCTTAACTTCCTCAAAATATCAAACATTTTCTTCCTCCCTTGCACAGGTAAAAAAGACAAAGCTAATCCAATCCACATCTTAGTATTTGAAGCCGATTTACCTGCTAAAATGAGTTCCCTTCCTTTCTGGGTATCACCCTTTTCAATTAATCGTAAACCCAATAATAACTTCGTTTCGTCAAGGCGGTGTAATCTACATTTTTCTAGCTTTTCAGATGCAAAATTATAACTTTCTAAATATTGCAATTTATCAAATAAATAGGGAATAGCTCGATTAATTCCTTGCTGTTCTGCATGTACGCGATATTCCATCAATAATTCTGGCAAATAATATCCCTTTTTCTCTGCCAAAGCTAACCGCACAAATAAATCATTATCCTCGCAATTTTGCCAATTTTGTTGCATAAATCCTAATTCATCTAGTACTTGGCGGCGAAATAAAGTTGCACCGATTTGGAAGCTTTGATGAATAAAAACTACCTCCAATAAATTATCTACTACTCCTTCTGGTAAATTTGCTCTTCCCCAACGTCGAGAATTTGCCTTAGTTTGTGCTTCATTCCGGACGTTATTAATATCAATTATCCAGTGATCAGTACCAACAAAATCAATATTTAAATTATTCTCTAGAATATCTATCGTATGTGCTAAAAAATCTGAATTTAGCCTATCATCATCATCAAATTTAACGAAATATTCACCCCTAGCTGCTTCAAAGCCAGAGAGCATATTATTACTTTTGCCAATATTTTGAGAATGTTGAATATACTTAATCCTACTATCTTGATACTGAGACATTAACTCTGATGTACCATCACGAGAACCATCATCACAGATAATTAGTTCAAAGTCTTTGTAAGTCTGATTGAGTACGCTCTCAATAGCAAAACCTAGAAGATGAATACGATTATATGTAGGGATACAAATACTAACTTTAGGCATTTTTTCGATAATAATATTTTCACAAAATTAATTCATCAACATCAATTCTAATCCTTTTTGAGCAGTCAGGAATTCATTAAAAATAAATTCATCAGGTCTGTGATATTGTTGAAATATTTTTTCGATATGTGTTGCTTCTAATGGTTCCATAAATTCTAATACTCTTTCCTGGGAAAGCATTTTAGTTTTATTTATGTAATGTCCTATTTTAGAATTAGTGTCTCCTATACCAATATTAGGCACTCCAAGAATATCAGCAAGTATTATTGAATGAAGGCGATTGCCAATATGAAAATCTATGTTACTTAATATCTCTAAAAAATCTCCGGGTTTATCCCATGAGTATAGCCGATAGTTTGCCTCTGGTAGGTATTTTATGAGTAATTTATGAAAGCGATTATCATTTCTTTCATCTCCCATATGTGCAGGTAGTAAATGAATTACAGAATGATATTTATACACAAACTGCATTAATTGTTGTGCATAAAATTCTGCTCTGCCTTCACCCCACCAAAATTTACCAGTAAATGAAATATTTTTGATCTGATTCGACTTTTCTTTCTGCTTTATATATAGATTGTATAAATCAAGATTTAAAAATGCTAAGTCACCACCTAAATGACAGGATTTAAGTAGTTTTAATTTTTTGATAGCTAAATCATAGGAATAATTATCTCTCAAATATAGAAAATCAGCATTTTGAAAAACCGGATATTTACTCCTTTCATCCCCAGCTTGAATAGTCTCTAATCCTACACCAATAAAGCAGAATTTTTTTCTAGTAATTTTAGCTATTTTTTGCAATCTTAATAAATTTTTGGGTTTACCTTGTAAATTTAAACTACCTCCCCCCCAAATTATATAATCACTTTGTAAAATGATTGATAATCTCTTGGACTTAGAAAGTTTATCTGTCGGCAAAATAACAACTTTATTGCTGGTAAATTCATAGTAATCTTGTTGGCAAAATAGGAAAATATGCTCAACATATTCTTGATTACTTAGGTAATTAACCAACTGGGTTACAAATAGGTCGTCGCCAATATTTTTAAACCCATAATATCCCATCAAAAGAATATTCATAAATATATTACCATGTTCTAATTAATTTAATTTTCCTGCTAAATAGATATATAATAGCTAATTATATAAATCCGAAGCACTTTATTAGTTTTGTTTTAATACCATTAGTTATGAACATTTTGATTATATCTTCTACCTTTCCCTATCCGCCAACTCGCGGAGGCACCCAAGTTAGAACTTTTAATTTACTCAAATATCTGGCTAAAAATCATTCTATTACCTTAGTGACTCAGCAGGAATCTGGTGTCACAGAAGCAGAAATAAATGGGTTAAGGAATTTTGTCGATAATCTAGTTCTTTTTAACCGTCCTGCAAAAATTTCAACCACAGGAGGAATACTGAAAAAAATCCAAAGATTTAATCAATTTCTCCTAACAGGTACACCACCCAGTGTGTTAAACCGCTATTCTATGGAGATGCAAAATTGGATTGATAATTTTGTCCAAGGAGGAAAATGTGATGTAATTACCTGTGAGCATAGCGTTAATGAAATTTATATCAAACCCCATTTCCAAAAACAAGTCAAAACCTTAGTTAATGTCCATAGTTCTGTGTACGGAACTTGCCGCAACCAATTGAAAACAGGTATTTCTGAAAATCCTCTGAGAGATAAAATAAATCTGCCATTATTGCGACGCTATGAACATAGTTACTGCTCTAAGTTCTCGCAAATTGTTGTTACCACAGAAGAAGATAAAATTCAACTACAAACACTTAACCCCAACAGCAAAATTACGGTAATTCCTAATGGTGTAGATTTACTTGCTTTTCCTGATCGTACCAGCGATCCGGGAGGATACCGCTTAATTTTCATCGGCGCAATGGATAACTTGGCAAATATTGATGCTGTCTGCTTTTTCGCTAATCAAGTATTACCAAAAATTCAAAAATTGTACCCAGATACAACTTTTGATGTTGTTGGTTCTAACCCTGTATCTTCTATCTTGGAACTCAAAAAAATATGGGGAATTAATATCACTGGACGCGTACCTTCAATGGTAGAGTATCTACACCAAGCTACCATCTGTGTAGTTCCAATGCGTACAGGGTTCGGGATTAAAAATAAAACTTTAGAAGCGATGGCTGCTGGCGTGCCGGTAGTAGGGAGCGATCGCGGTTTGGAAGGACTTTCTGTAGATGATGCAGGGGTTCCTCCAAGAGCATTAAGAGCTAACACACCTGAAGAATATGTCAAAGCTATCAGTCAGCTATTTGACCATCCTCAATTGAGAAATGAGTTGTCTACTAATGCTAGACAAATGGTAAAAACAGAATTTACTTGGGAACAAGCTGGTAAACTCTACGAGCAAGTATGTTTCAGTCAGTGAGAATTATTCTTTTTAGACCAAGAAACATGGAAATAGAGAGGTTTTCACTTGGATGCAATACGGCTGCTTACCTCACCCCCTTCCCTTCTCCTTCATAAGGAGAAAGGAGAGGGGTGGCTTTAGCGGGGTTCAAAAGAGGCATCTTTGCAGGGGGCAGGGGGAGAGACTGAGACGAGCTTCTACTCCGCCAAGCGTCCAAGCAAGCGACCTGGAAGGACGGGGCTTCATACCCATGTTCCGCTTTACTCCCCCCCTCGGTTGCTTCCTTCCCCTCTGCCTCTTCGGTGAGGTTTGATTGTGTACCTCACTCAACCGAAAAAAGTATTATATTGATTTCATATGATATTCTGATGCAGAATACCCAAATTTGTTATTTCAAGACTAGTTTAAGTAATCATTATAGCTATCTAGTTTGGCAAAACAATTTACTTCATAGTATGTCAAAGACTTTTTCTCAGACCGCATCTCCAGAAGTTTTAGCCCCTGTTGCAGAATATTTCAAGGTGCTTTCAGAAGTCAGTCGGCTTCAGATTTTACGTTGTTTGCAGACTGGACCATTGAATGTCACAGAAATTGGCGAAGCAACTGGCCTAGGTCAAGCAAATCTTTCCAAACATTTAAAAGTATTAACTCAAGTTGGTCTTGTATCTCGCCAACCTCAAGGAGTGAGTGTCTATTACTCCATCTGCGATCCTATATTATTTGAAGTTTGCGATTTAGTCTGCGATCGCATTAGTACGCAAATCCAAGAACGAGCGCGAGAGTTTGAGCATATAAAAGCTTTTAAAAGAATGTAGAATGAGCGAATGAGCGAATTATGTGGGAGCAACGGGGATTTTACCTCATATCTTGCACCTTCACCCTAGAAGGGTGAACGGCAGTTTGCTTATGCCGGGGCTCGCGCAGCGTATCCGCAGGATTCACCCTTTCGGCAGTTACTCCACTTGGGGAGACACGCCATTTGCTCTTAGTGGGAA
>JAAUYI010081779.1_pt1 | contig 20746 bp, 14 predicted proteins | sample 7278041 | NCBI WGS metagenome assembly JAAUYI01 (sample SAMN14350216, study PRJNA611818) | marine sediment metagenome | isolation source: surface marine sediment (0.6m) | place: French Polynesia: Moorea | collected 2018-08
CTCCAAAGAACCTTTGGCTCCGGCCGTCCGTCATGGTGACGACCAGTGGATGGACATCGTCAACTATGCTGTTTTGGCACTTATCAATGCTGAAGAGCTTGGCATTAATTCAAAAAATGTTGATGAGATGCTGAAGAGTAAAGATCCCAAGATTCAAAGGTTTTTAGGCGTTACCCCTGGTAACGGTGAAGCCCTTGGTCTCGATGAGAAATTTGCCTATAACATTGTCAAACAGGTAGGCAACTACGGCGAGATTTTCGAGCGCAACGTCGGTGTCAATACTCCTCTTGGAATCGAGCGCGGTCTGAACGCTCTCTGGACCAACGGCGGTCTGATGTACTCTCCTCCATTCAAGTAAAGAGTACACCCTGAACCGGTGGAATGAACGGAAAACCCATTCTGAACTGTAATTAAGCTTTTTCGGAATGGGTTTTTTTGTAGATGTTTCACCGTATCATAATGAGTGTAACGTACTGCTAATTAATGAACTGAGCAGGCAGATCATCGCCGGAGCGGCTGTATGGCATATTCCCATCTCCAATGGGTAGAACAGCTGAACCGCACAAGCGATTTTTACCTCTGCTGATTTTTTCAGTATATATCTTCGAGCGTCCATGGTTGAAATTGATAAGGCTACGATAAGAAAGACATACTTCTGGAATGACGAGAAAACCAGAGGAGTTATTTACCAGATTCTGACTGCTGCCGCAGTGGCCTTCATCGGCTATTACCTCATCTCAAATGTCCAGGAAAACATGGCCAAGCAGGCCATTGCCAGTGGTTTCGGCTTTCTTGAGAGAGAGGCGGCCTTTGAAATCGGCGAAGCTCCAATTGCCTATTCGGCCGCTGATACATACGGCAGAGCCCTACTGGTCGGTGTTCTCAACACCTTGAAGGTTTCACTCGTTGGTATGATATTGACGACAATACTTGGAACGATTGTCGGTATCTGTACACTATCGAAGAACTGGCTTGTAGCAAAGTTAGGGAAAGCTTATGTGGAGTTGTTTCAAAATATCCCCGTGCTGCTGCAGCTGTTCTTTTTTTACGCGCTCTTTTACGAAGCATTTCCAGGCCCTCGTCAGGCTCTATCTCCACTTCCCGGTTTTTTCCTCTCCAATCGCGGAATTGACTTTGCTGTTCCCTCGGCTCATTATGCCTGGTCATATATGGGTTGGGCCTTTCTGGTGGCCTGTATTGTAGTGGTGATTATTTCGCGATGGGCGAAAAAACGTCAGGAAAGGACTGGCCAACAGTTTCCCAAGGTTCTCGTGGGTGTCGGTCTGCTCCTCGGGCTACCCCTTCTCACCTGGATTGTCTGTGGAAGTCCGACCGAGATGAATGTTCCGACCATGAAAGGCTTTAATTTTGTTGGCGGACGCAATATCAGCCCCGAGTTCTCAGCCCTACTCGTCGGGCTGGTGCTGTATACCGCGGCATTTGTGGCCGAGATCGTGCGAGCTGGAATTCAGTCAATCAAGAAAGGACAGACGGAAGCTGCCATGTCCATCGGATTGCGTTCACGTCATGTTATGTCCTTGGTCATTTTCCCCCAGGCCCTTCGGGTGATAGTACCTCCCCTGACCAGTCAGTTGCTGAACTTGACAAAAAACAGTTCCCTGGCCGTAGCCATAGGCTACCCGGACTTCGTCCAGGTGGCTGGCACTACGATTAACCAGACGGGGCAGGCTGTTGAGGGTGTAGCCTTAATGATGGTGGTATATCTGAGTTGCAGTCTGGCTACGTCGGCATTTATGAACTGGTACAATAAGAGAATAGCTATAGTCGAAAGATAATTATGAGCGTACAAGTTGAAAACAAAGCTATCAAGCCGCCTTTGACAAACATTGGCGTTATCGGCTGGATCAGGCACAACCTGTTTAATGGATACCTGAACTCACTGGCGACGATACTGATCTTCATTCTTTTAATACAACTGGTGCCCCAGTTTGTGCAATGGGCCTTTATCGACAGTGTTTGGTTTACCTCGGGAAAGGAGTGTCATCAGGTGGAAGGTGCCTGCTGGTCAGTTGTTACCCAGAATATCAGATTTAATATTTTCGGCTACTACCCCTACGAGCATCAGTGGCGTCCACTTGTCGCCATGATCATCCTGGTTTCCATGCTCATCTACAGTAGAGACTGGAAAAAATGGAGTAGAAAGCTAGGCTATACCTGGTTGGTTGCCCTGTTTTCCATGGGTGTATTGATGAAGGGTGGTCTTTTTGGCCTGGTCTCCGTGGAAAGCACCAAGTGGAGCGGGCTGCCGCTTACCCTGCTGCTGTCTTTCTTTGGTATACTTGCCTCTTACCCTCTAGGAGTAGTGCTCGCCCTGGGAAGGCAGTCGAGGCTACCAATAATCAAGGCCTTCTGCGTTGTCTATATTGAGCTTATTCGCGGCGTACCGCTTATTACCCTGTTGTTCATGTCTTCGGTCATGTTCCCGTTGTTTCTACCCGAAGGCGTCACTATTGATAAAGTACTGCGGGCTCAGACCGCTATTATCCTTTTTACCGCGGCATACATTGCCGAGGTTGTTCGCGGCGGGTTGCAGGCACTTGACAAAGGGCAGTATGAAGCAGCGGAGTCGCTCGGACTGACCTATTGGCAGAAAATGCGCCTGATCATCTTGCCACAGGCGTTGAAGATCGTTATTCCACCAACCGTGGGAATATTGATCTCCGCTTTTAAAGACACTTCGCTGGTAGTAATCATTGCCCTCTACGATATACTCAACACCACGAAATCCATTCTCAATGTACCGGAGTGGACAGGTTTCAGTACCGAGGCGTATCTTTTTGTTGCTGCCATCTACTACTTCTGCTGCTATTCCATGTCACGATACAGCAAGAAAATTGAAAAGGAACTTGAGTATAAGGCCGACACATGAGCCACTTGTAAAATTATATTTTCACCCACACTCTTCGTTATGTTAAAAATTTTATCCTTGGAATATCCACTATATGTTAGCGGTAAAATTTTTCGCATGCCTCGATTTTGAACGAAAATCTTACTTTTGCAAAAGGCTCACATAATAAGAGATATTTATCTACCAAGGAAAACGATCCATGAAAACAACGCAGTCTGCTGAAGAAAAACCCAACGGTCAGCCGATCATTGAAATAATCGAAATGCACAAGTGGTATGATGAATTCCATGTGCTCAAGGATATTAATCTCCAGGTCCAGCCTCAGGAGAAAATAGTGGTCTGCGGGCCCTCCGGTTCCGGCAAATCGACCATGATCAGGTGCATTAACAGATTGGAAGAACATCAGCGCGGGAAAATCATTGTCAACGGTACTGAGCTGACCAGGGATTTGAAAAATATCGAGAAGGTCAGAGCGGAAGTGGGGATGGTATTCCAGCACTTCAATCTTTTTCCGCACCTTACCATCCTGGACAATCTCACTCTTGGACCCATCTGGGTGAGAAAGATGCCGAAAAAAGAAGCTGAAGAGCTGGCCATGCACTACCTGGAAATTGTCCGAATTCCTGAGCAAGCCAATAAGTATCCCGGGCAGGTCTCTGGCGGGCAGCAGCAGAGGGTGGCGATCGCGAGAAGTCTATGCATGAAGCCTAAGATTATGTTGTTTGATGAGCCGACATCGGCACTGGATCCGGAAATGATTAAGGAGGTTCTTGATGTCATGGTAGATCTAGCCAAGGAGGGAATGACCATGATCGTGGTGACCCATGAAATGGGTTTTGCCAAGACCGTTGCCGATAGAGTGATCTTCATGGATTTCGGGGAAATCGTCGAAGAAAATGAGCCCAACGCATTTTTTGATAACCCTCAACACGAACGCACCCAGCTGTTTCTCAGCCAGATTTTGTAGATTTATCTAACTAATGGAACTTCTCAGATAGACCGATAAGAAAACAACGATAAACGGGCAGCAGCTTCCCTGACCAACACCGATTTTTGATCTAATGAGCCAAAATCACAATAAATATAGGGGAGTATCAAAGTTTCCCAATTATAGAGAAAAGTACCTTGCAATTTTTGGGGATTCCTTAGGAATCATTTGAAAATTATCTTGAAAAGTTATTAAGAATACCTGAGTAAGTCCAGTTGAGATTGTCTCGATGAAATGTCCTAAATGCAATCATATCCAGGCGGACTCTACGGAGTGTCGTAAATGCGGCGTAATTTTCGCTAAATACGAGGCCTACGAGAAGCGAAAGAGAGAGTTGGAGAATAAAGGCCAAAAGAAATCTGGCACAAATAGCAACGCTGTCAAATTTGGACTGGCTTTCCTGCTCATTATTGCTACTGCCGGACTCACCTATTATTTCACCTCAATGAAATACTCTGCAAGTGACCAGCAGACCGCTATGGCCACTCAGCAGAAGCGTGGCCAAGTCTATGACGTGCCAAAAAAACAAGCCGAGGTGAAAGCTGACCGAATAGATATTCCTAAGGATAGTCATGTTGATACACAGCAGTTGACGAGTGGGTCACCAGTTGATAAGGCGCGCCGTGCCACCGTTTCAATCGAGACTCCCTGGGGAACAGGTTCCGGCTTTTTTATCCGTAAAAACTACATCGTCACCAACCGTCACGTAGTTGAATTTGATGATCAAAATCTCAAGGAAACAAAGGAAAAGATAACCACCCGCAGAAAGCTTATAGACCTTGAGCAAGAAAAACTTGCCAATTTACGCAGCCAGATGCGCAGGATGGCTGAGGGTCCTACCAAGAGTCAGTTGAGAATTGTGATTGCTGAACGGGAAAAAATACTGGCCAAATACATTGATCAGCAACAGGAGAGCGAACGGAAACTCGCAGAACTTGAAAAGTCGCTGGCCGCTCCAGAGATTAAAATCATACTCGATAATGGCCAGGAGCACTTCGCCGGCTTTGTCCTCACCAGTCAGAATTACGATCTTGCCTTGCTGGCACTGTTCTCCCACGATGGATCGCATCTCAAAACCGCCCCGAATGATGTGGTTTTGAGACAGGGTGATAAAGTGTTTACGGTAGGTAGCCCGGTGGGTTTACGGCAAACGGTCACCTCCGGAGTTTTTTCAGGGTTTAGTCGATACGGTAAAGACAGGCGGATGTATCTGCAGACAGACGCGGCCATCAATCCCGGCAACAGCGGCGGGCCGCTCATTGATGAACAAGGATATGTCCGCGGTGTCAATACTATGATTATCAGGGACACCGAGGGTATAGGGTTCGCCATTCCCATTGAGAAAGTATATCAAGAGTTTGGTACCACCCTGCAATGATCTGTAAATTTGTATGTTTCTCCCAATTATCCTAATGTCTCGAAAACTGCCTTTTCAGGGTTTTTGCAAACATTGTCGGGATGGAAAATTCTGCCATTCATGGCGATGTAAACACCATTGGCAAGTGTTTGCACTGCAGCGATGGCAAAGGCAATATTGAAAGGTGCATCGCTTGATCTAAATCGTGCCGGGGCCATGGAACCGGTAAGAACGACGACCTTCCCTTCAATTCCCTGGAGCCTTTTGGCTGTTTTCACCATGGTATCCGTACCGTGAGTGAGGATGATTCTGTCATTGCTCTCATTGTTTATCACAGTGTAAATGGTATCACGGTCTTTGTCGGTCAGCTCAAGGCTGTCTTTTTGCATGATTATTTTACTTTCATAGGTAAAAGACACATTACCCTCACGCAGAATCTCTTCCAAAATTGGCTCGCCCACCTCATAGGTGCTTTTGGCATCGAAATATATTTTATCAATGGTCCCACCTGCTGTATAAAAGGTGATTTTCATGGGTAATTCCCTGTCACTGCGGTTTTTATAGGTATACTTCTGAAAGCTGATCGGCTTGCAATTAAAAAGAAAAATGTGATTCCAACTGCCAGTCGCCTTTGAGGATTAAGACTCCTTCGTGACTGGTTTTATCAAGATGTATTGGGGTTACCGACACATAATCGTTGGCTATGGCGTGGAGGTCGGTATCGTTTGCAGAATCAGTCACCGGCAATCCACCACCAATCCAGAAAATGGTCTTACCCCAGGGATCGGTGGTTTCTTGAATGGAGTCGCGCCACATACTTCTGCCCTGCCTGGTAACCCGCAAGCCCTTAAACGTTTCTCCTGCCGGGATATTTACATTAAGCAGCGTATTTTCTGGTAACCCCTGATCCAGTACCTGGGCGGCGAGACGGGTGGCGATTTCTGCACCGTGAGCAAAATTTCCATCTTTTGCAGCCATGGAAACGGCCATGGAGGGTATGCAGTGCATGGTCCCTTCAAGCGCTGCAGCGACTGTTCCTGAATAGGAAATATCATCACCTAGGTTGGGGCCATTATTGATGCCGGAAACCAGCAGTACCGGCGGCTTTGCCATGATTTTTTGCAGGGCAATGGCCACGCAGTCAGTGGGTGTGCCGTCAATTGCGATCCTGTCTTCGGCGAAATGTTTAAGGCGCAGGGGCCGGTGCATGGTCAGCGAGTGCGACACCGCCGATTTGTCACGATCAGGCGCTACAACAATCACTTTGCCCAGATTTTTGAGGGCATCAGCAAGAGCCTGGATGCCGATACTGTCGATACCGTCATCGTTGGTTACCAGAATCGTTCTCATGAATCTCCTTGTAGTTTGGGGTTTCCAGGTATGCTAATGTTTCTTTGACATTTTGCCAAAAGGCACTGACAATAGGGTTGGGTAAATTCTTTTTGTTTGTACATACTCCCACAGAGAATGGCAAAAGCGATGGTGCATCGGTGAGAATTTGCACAGAGTTCTTCAACGTGCTTTTTTCAAGCACCAGTTCGGGAACGACACCTACTCCGCATCCCATACTGACCAGAGCAATGATGGCCTCGTTGCCGGCTACCAGGGAATAGAGATTGGGTGTCCATTTATTCGCCTGGAACCATGATTCCACCCGTTGTCTGCTTAATCCTTTCTCTGCCAGAATGAGAGGTGTTTGCTGCCAGTCAACTTTTTTATCGTTGTAGATAACTATATGATCGTGGTTCTTGGGAGCAATAAAAATAAGCGGCGTTTTCAGAAGTTTGATTATTTCAAGATCGTCTGGAATGTTGTCGGGCAGAGCGGCAATGCTGATGTCTGTCTCATCTTGCGCAAGGCGATCCAGAGCCATTGCCGCATCACCCGTTTGCAGGTGTATCTGAATCTGGGGATGGAGAATTTTGAAGCGTTCAAGAATGGTCGGGAGTATACTGAGAATCGCCGTAACCGAACAATAGAGTGAAAGTTCGCCGTAAAGATGACCTTCTCCACTGAGTTCATTGCGCATTTTTCGATGAAGGTTGAGTATCTCATCGCTATACCTGACCAGGATTTCGCCAGCATGGGTAAGTGTTACGGAACGCTTGTTGCGCCTGAAAAGCTGTTGGTCAAGTTCATTCTCCAGGCGTTGAATGGTTCGGGTAAGTCCGGAGGGAGTAATATTGCATCTGCGACTGGTTCTGCCGAAATGGAGGGTTGAGGCCAGATGCCGGAAAAGCTGCAAGTCGCGCATGTCCATGGTTTTCAAGCGGATATTGAGGAAATATTTATTGCGTAATTTGCAATACAGTATACTGAATAAATCACTTGACGCAACAAGCAAATCCCAATATACATTTTCGTCGTAAATGTTTGCCAATATGTTGTGATATATGAAAAAGGAGAAAGATAATGGCCAATTATTTTAACAAATTACCTTTACGCCTGCAGCTCGAGCAATTGTCGCAATGTCGATTTATGGAGCCTTCCGAATTCAATGGTGTGGAAGTACTAAAGGGAAAAAAAATTGTAATTGTCGGTTGTGGTGCCCAGGGTTTGCACCAGGGACTCAACCTGCGCGACTCAGGTCTTGACGTCTCCTATGCATTACGTCAGGAGGCCATCACTGAGCAACGCCAGTCCTGGAAAAATGCCACCGAGAATAATTTTGCAGTTGGTGTGTATACAGATTTCATTCCTACTGCAGATCTGGTAATCAACCTCACTCCTGACAAACAGCATTCGGCGGTAGTTTCTGAAATCATGCCACTGATGAAGGAAGGAGCTTGCCTGTCTTACTCTCATGGCTTCAATATTGTTGAAGTCGGTATGGAAATTCGCAAGGACATTACCGTTATTATGGTGGCACCCAAGTCTCCAGGAACCGAGGTGCGGGAAGAATACAAACGAGGTTTTGGTGTGCCGACACTTTTGGCGGTTCACCGCGAAAACGATCCGTTGGGTATTGGCTGGGATATCGCCAAGGCCTACTGTGCAGCCACAGGTGGTCACCGGGCCGGTGCGCTGCAGTCATCATTCATTGCCGAGGTCAAATCCGATCTCATGGGCGAGCAGACCATTCTTTGTGGCATGCTCCAGGTCGGCTCAATTCTCTGCTACAACAAAATGGTGGAGAAGGGGATTGATTCCGGCTACGCCTCCAAGTTAGTACAATATGGCTGGGAGACAATTACTGAGTCAATGAAGCATGGTGGCATTACCCTGATGATGGACAGGCTCTCCAACCCGGCAAAAATAAGAGCGTTTCATCTGGCAGAAGAGCTCAAGGAAATTCTGACGCCGCTGTTTGAAAAACACATGGACGACATTATGTCCGGTCATTTTTCGGAAACCATGATGGCAGACTGGGCAAATGGTGATGCTGACCTGCTCCGCTGGAGGAAAGAATCCGGGGAAACAGCTTTTGAGCAATCCCAGTCCACCACCCAAGAGATTCCTGAGCAGGAGTACTATGATCATGGAATTCTCATGATTGCCATGATTAAAGCGGGAGTCGAGCTTGCCTACGATGTCATGGTGGATGCCGGAATCAAGGAGGAGTCGGCCTACTATGAGTCACTGCATGAAACGCCGCTCATAGCAAACACCATTGCCAGAAAGAAGCTGTATGAAATGAATGTGGTAATCTCCGATACCGCTGAGTACGGCAACTATCTTTTTGCCAACGCTGCCATTCCACTGCTCCAGGAATTTATGAAGAAGATAGATGTTGACGTCATCGGCAAGGGGCTCGATGTCACGGATAACGGCGTTGACAATCTGGAACTCATCGAGGTCAATGAAGCAATACGCTATACAAGCATTGAAGCGGTGGGCGAGGAATTGCGTTCTTTCATGAGTGCCATGAAGCCTATCTGGTAAGATACCATGGTGTGGGTAAAAAATTACTAATTTGATTAACCACTTGATGGTGATAGTGAATGAGTCGGTAATTCACCGATTGGTGATTTACCGACTTACCAACTTACCGATTCACTTTATAAACAAATAATTTTAGCTAATATCCATTGCTATTGGCGTAAATTTTTTGTCGTTTATACGTTTACAACGCAAGGAGCAAAATATGAGGTTTTGAAGTGCTGTACAAAACTGCCCAACCATTTTTGATCTGAATAGTTGCTATACTAACACTAAAAAGAAGTACCCCGCACGGCAGGGAAATGAACTGTGCGTGAAAAACAGAAAACCAAGCCCTGAGAATCACCCCGCGCTCGCGGGAAATGCCTAAGCATAAATTCCACCAGAATACCAATAATATCCCGCATGCGCGGGGGACAAAATATTAGTTGTCAGAAAAAGCGTCAATTTGATGAATTCCTTATTCTAGTACCAATTCTTCGACGAGACTAAAGTGGAGTGTCATTTTCATCACATTTTCGAGTTGAAGTGAAGTACTTCGCTTTATCGACTTGAGAAGGTCAACTTACTTTCAATTTTAAAAAGCTAAGATTGTCAATGGCTTCATACGCTTGTAAGATGCCATGTTGTAATATGAGATGTGCTACAACGAAGCAACTTCTTCAAGGTAACAACAGGATTTAATATCGAATCATCCTCTCATTGGTTATTATTTCTGTCCTCTCAAAGATTTTGCAATGAGGTCGATTCCTGGCATAGCCTTTTATCACTGAGCTAGAGTTCTGGTCAAACTCAGTGAAAATATGCCACCGGGTTTGGTTGGCGAGCGCTTCTCACCTGATGATAGGATTTTCAGACCTTCAATATGGCAATGTCAATTAGAAAACCTGCGGATTGTCCGCGGTATTTTCTGGTTGGGAATCAGTATGATAAATCTGATGTATTTACTCCCTGGATTCATCGGGCAATACCCTGAGACAATAAAAATGCTTGTAAGGACAGTCGAAAAATGATAACTATCTTGACGAAATTGGAGGCAAAGTTAGGGCTTACTTAAATAGCTACTACTTATCACGATACCTTACATGATGGTATGAACTACGATGATTTATAAAATCTTCCCATTCTTTTTATGGTTTAAGGACTACAGCTTCGGCAATTTCAGGATCGATCTGCTTGCCGGGATCACCGTTGCTCTTGTACTAATACCACAGTCGATGGCCTATGCCCAGCTTGCCGGCCTTCCCGCTTATTACGGCCTCTATGCGGCCTTCTTGCCGCCAATGGTTGCCGCTCTTTTTGGATCGAGTCGGCAGCTTGCCACCGGGCCGGTAGCCGTTGTCTCGCTGATGTCAGCAGCCTCTTTGGAGCCGCTGGCCACCGCTGGTTCTGCCGAATTCATTGCCTACTCGATCGTGCTGGCCTTAACCGTCGGAATCTTTCAGTTCTCCCTCGGTGTACTGAGGCTCGGACTGGTGGTCAACTTCCTTTCCCATCCGGTAGTCAACGGTTTCACCAATGCTGCGGCAATCATCATAGCCTCGTCCCAGTTTTCCAAATTTTTCGGGGTCTATGTCGATAAGGCCGAGCACCATTATGAAACCTTGATCAGGGTTGGTCAGGCCGCAATTGATTATACTCACTTCCCGACCCTGCTCTACGGTGTTGGCGCCGTGGCGATTATGTACGGGTTGCGCAAGATCAACCCACGCATCCCCAATGTACTTATCGCCGTTGCGGTCACAACGGTGATATCCTACTTCACTGGTTTCAACAAGGATACCTATGTCACGGTCGATGCAATCCAGATCAACGGCTTTGAGGAAAAAGTTGAGGCCTTCAATCACTCTGTCAGAGAAATAGAGAGAATAGGACAAACGCGGGCAGATGTCGGACTGGATATTGACAATCTAAAAGCCCATGCTGACGACAGCCATGGCGGTAAAACCCCCGAACTGGTCAGACTTGAGAGTGAGGTTGAGATTCTCTCGATTGAACTGGCAAAAGCGAAAAAGCTCTCCTCCGAGCTGCGCACAGAACTTCGTTATATGAAGTTCACCGGTGTTTCCCAGTCCGAGAACTACATCTTCTATCCTATGGGCGAGGCGCCCTCAGACATGGAGACAGACAGTTCCACCTGGCGGATTTCGGTGGGCACGGTTGAACTTGACCCGTCGAAGCTGAAATTCACCGGCGGCGGAGCCATCGTCGGTAAGATACCTGAGGGGCTTCCGACCTTTGTCGTGCCATCTCTGGACGGCAAGACATTTTTCAAACTACTGCCTTATGCGATCATCATTTCGCTGCTAGGTTTTATGGAAGCCATCGCCATTGCCAAGGCCATGGCTGCCCAGACCGGCCAGAAACTTGACCCGAACCAGGAATTGATCGGTCAGGGACTCGCCAACATCCTGGGCTCGATTGGGTCGAGCTACGCAGTTTCAGGCTCGTTCTCCCGCTCTGCAGTCAACCTTCAGGCCGGGGCTATAAGCGGTATCTCCTCTGTCATCACCTCTGTTATGGTGGTAATAACCCTGCTGTTTTTCACGCCGCTGCTTTATCACCTGCCGCAGGCAGTTCTTGCTGCCGTCATCATGATGGCGGTTATCGGTCTGGTTAACGTCAAAGGCTTCATCCATGCCTGGAAAGCCCAATGGTATGACGGTGCAATCGCTATTTTCAGTTTTCTGGTAACTCTCTATTTTGCACCTCATCTTGATAAAGGCATCATGGTCGGTGTGGTACTTTCCATGTGCATTTTCCTTTACAAATCGATGCGGCCAGTTGTTGCCAGTCTGTCGTTGAGCGAGGAAAAGGTCCTCAAGTCGGCAGATTATTACCGGCTCAAAGGCTGCCGTCACATTTCAGTTGTCCGTTTCGACGGGGCCCTGTTCTTTGCCAACGCCAGTTACCTTGACGAGCAGGTGTTGAAATTCCGTAACGAGCAGCCGGACCTCAGGTATATCCTGCTCGATGCACGTGGCATTAATGATATGGATGCGTCAGGCGAGGAAGCGCTGGAGATGCTGGTCAAGCGTGTCAGAAGTGGCGGTTTGGGTTTTGCTGTCTGTGGAGTTAAAGGACAGATTCTCGACGTCATGGAACGAACTGGTCTTTATGACGAAATTGGTAAAGAGAACATTTATGCCGACAGCAGGGCGGCAACGACCGCCATTATCGAAAAGATCCACCGGGGTACCGACCTTCCCGAAGGCGGATGCGGTGCTTGCCCGCTCACCCAGTATCTACCGCTGGAGGATCAGAAGCATATAAACAAGGTGATGACCAGTTAACGCCTTTTGCTCTGATTGAATGTTTCACACATCAAAAAAGCCAATGCACTTTAACGTGCATGGGCTTTTTTCATTCCCGCAATTTACTTTTCTGATCATCGCCCAGTAAGAGCAGACCGTAGGCGTACTTCACAACTGCCAGGTAGGATTCACCAATGTTGTCGGTGTTAATCCGCAGCTCCTTAATCAAGTACATTATCTTTTTCTGCTGATTCCTCCTAAGCGCTATCACTATTTTGAGAAAGGCCGTGATAGCACCGGGTTGTTGACTGGATACGTCCTCTACATGACATCGGGTCGGCAGGCGATCCATTTTCCTGTCCTTGGTGAGTCGTGCCTCGTGTCGAGCAAAGAGAAAAACTCCATGGCAAAGAGCTCATCTGAGTTAGCCCCATACGGACTTACCAAACCCAGCAATTCACAGAATTTTGCCAGCAGCAGAGCGAGCCTGTCTATATCACCCGAGGGGTGTGAGGTTCACAACCGATCTCCGCAGCCGGCAGAGCGTTAGTGCTATTTGGTTAGTTCTATTTGATTTGGATAGCGAGCCCTCAATGGTGACAAGGTAGATGATACGCGTCCCATAGAGTAGCCTATCGACACCCGGTCTCAATAATTATCATTTCAAAGATTTTATTCTTCAGCCGGTTTACGAAGCCTTCCCCAGTTCATCTGGTGGAAGGATTTGTTGGAGAATTTGTAAGCTCTCTCATTTTTGCGTTCCGATGGCGTGTTTCTTGTCAGCAATTAATATTTTAGATGCACTCCTATCCTCTCTAGCCTCTCGAATGACAGAAATGAATTGTAACATCAAAATGCTGTTCTTTATTCCAGCAAAACGCATCATAGCTCATCCTCACTTTGTATGTGGTTGCAAACTCCTCTGATATGTTACTTAGTCCACTGAATATGCCAAGGTTCTGTTATGTCGATCATCCCCTTTTTTTGACTTTAATTCAGAAAAATCTGTATAATAGAAGTAGGATAGCAGCAGTAACCAAAACAAATACAGGATAAAACCAATGACCTATAGGTGGAACGGAAAACCACGGATCTTTGCGACAGTGGGGTTGCCTGGTAGGAGGCTGCTTGACTTTTTGATGAGGAGGTTTTAGAGATAGATGCACGTCAATACAACAACCATTAACAGGAGAAGAGTTACAGAACAATACGATCAATAGCTGCAGGCTATCAAAGATGAAAGGCTGATCATGGAAATCAGCTGACAATCAAAAAAATACTTCCTTGTATGTCATCTGTAGCAATTCTTAAGAAGAGGGGGTTCACATGTTTTTTAAGCAATCGGAACTACTGGATGGATTGGAGAATACATTCATAAAAAACTTCATCGACTCAGCGGAGAAAAATACCCATCCGAAAGGATATAGGCTTTTCAAGACCGGAGATGCAGCAGAATTTTTCTACATCCTTGAAAAGGGCCGGATACGCCTTTGCGTAGGCGAGCAGGAAAGAACGACATACATTGTTGAGCATGCAGGTGAAGCTTTTGGCTGGTCAGGTCTTGTTGGAAATGAAACATACACTGGTACGGCCGAATGCATAGAAGAGTCAACCGTCATGGTCTTTAGCAAGGAGTTTGTCAGTGATGTTACCGAAAGTGACCCTGTAAATGGTATGCGTTTCTACCGCAGTTTGGCCCGCATGCTCGGCGACAGACTGAAGCACAGTTATAATCTAGACGACGAAGATGCCATCTATGAGGGGCTGATAAAGGATAATCCCGGAGCGACCAGACACTTAAATAAGCTCCTTAAATCACTGACGATGGATCGGCGAAAAACGATGGGGTATTAAACCATCCCCTCCCATAAAAAAAATGGGGTTGCGCTAGAGTTCTGGCTGATGACTGTGGCTGCAGCTTTGATTACCAGAAGACATCAATAGCAATACTTTTGATGTCTTTCGGCCACAACCAGGGCTTGGAAAACCTGTCTCACTTTTACTTGTAATGTACTTTCTCTAGCCTGCATTTCTTCCAAGCGCCTCCGGTGACCATTGTATAAAGTTGCAATTGCTTTTAACCTGGTTGAAAGCATTACACATACTCAACTCACTTTAAATTGACCCAACGTTCGTGAGAAATACGGGCTAATTCTCTTTAGTAACTTACAGATTGCTTTCTTGTTTTTTAACAAAATAACAATCTGTCCTAAGGTTCTTATCTCGTTCATCGGGGTTAGAAACTTTTTGATACAGTATCACCCTCGTGCGAAACAGAGTGCACGTGCCCCCCTCTCAGTTGCCAAAATGAGTCCCTTTGAGTTGTCTACCTTTTCCTTTTTCAAAACTGCGCCTTTGGTGAAACCAAAAATTCAGTTTAAAACCCTTGTAGCCCATTTAGCAAAGATAGTGAGAATCACACGCAGTAGAATCTAACTATTGTTCCTAGACTTATAGTTGTCATCAAATCGCTAAGATTGTGGAAAAATACAGTTAGGAAAGTAGCTCTGCTTAACAATATAAAAGAAGGAAATTATACATAAAATATAAAAAAAATCTCTAATAAGCAAGGGGTTAATACACAAAACTGAATGACTATTCAGTATTGACAAATATCCATATATTGTATATACGATGCCTTTTAAACTGACTGATAACTACTAAACTGGAGGTTTAGTAGCTAAGTTTTTTGGCCCCCATCGGGCTAGATGGGAAAAAGTAATTTCATTTTTATTGAGGTACGACAGTTTTGATGAATTATTTTTCTAGTTATTATCCACTACTCATCCCTCTGGCCCCGCTTGTCGTTGCGGCCCTCACTGCGCTTCCAACCCAGGATAAGAGCGATGATCGCACCAAGTTTTGCTTTTGGGTCATGGTAGCTGGTGCCATAACTTCCATTCTGACTCTTTGGCAGGTTATGCAGACAACAGATCCAATTCGTCTTGTTCTGTTTGCCTGGCCGTGGGAGGTCCTGCCGGTGGTGGAACTCTCCATCGATCGGTTGGCAGCCGTCATGATGGTGGTCATCTCAGGAATCGGGACCCTGCTTTTTCGCTATTCCAGTCGATACCTGCAGGGAGACCCCCAGCTTCCTCTCTACCAGATTTTATTGACGGCCTGCATTTCGTCGCTGCTCTTCATGGTCTCAAGTGCCGACCTCGTGACCCTTTTTATCTCCTGGCAGCTGCTGAGTTGGCTTCTGTCCTTGCTTTCGCACAACTATGCACATGTTCCTACGTCACAGGCCGCATTTCGAACCTTCATCATGCTGCGACTAGGGGACATTGCCTTTCTCTCCGGCATTGTGCTGGCCTATCATCTATTTGGAACCGTCAAGTTCGCACCGCTCTTCGAGCGTGCCATGGCAGATCCAATGCACTTAACATTGCTTGGTGGCATAGAGATAAGTGGTGCAACCGCTGTCGCTATGCTCATATTTATCGGAGCGATGAGTAAATCGGCTCAATTTCCATTGCACATGTGGCTGCCCGATTCACTCTATGCGCCCACTCCCATCCATGCACTGCTGCATGCAGGAATCATCAATGCAGGCGGTTTTCTTCTCAATCGCATGGCACCATTGTATGCCCTCAGTACTCCGACACTTCATGTCGTGTTCGTTATTGGTCTGCTCACGGCTATCTTAGGTACAAGCATGATGTTGGTACAGAACGACATCAAGAAGACCCTGGGTTACTCAACCATCGGACAGATGGGCTACATGATCATGGAATGCGGGCTCGGAGCCTTCTCTTTAGCGGTCTTTCACCTCATCGCCCACGGATTGTTCAAGGCATCGATTTTCCTTAACTGTGGCGACGTGATTCATCAGGCCCGCCACGATCCCGCACGACCACCGCACGCTGTAAAAGAGGAAAAGGAACAGGAAGCCAAGGGATGGGTGACAGCCCTTATCATATCACTGGTTCTGCCATTTTTGCTGGTCACGGGAGCACACTATTTCCTTGACATCGCCATTCTGGAATTTCATGGACTTTTGATCTTCCTGCTCTTCAGCTGGGTCACCGCCTCACACGCAACGTTGACGATCTTTCACGCCAACATCGAGCATTCCGTCACCTTACACGGCTACGTACTTGTAGTGGTCGGTCTTGTGTCAGCGGCATACCTGTTCGCAGCTGAGACCTTTACCCACTTCCTCTATCCGGACCCGGCGGTTGTTTCGGCATACTTTCAAGCCGGCGCTCTGCCAACAGGAGTGTTTATACTAATCATTGCGTTGTTCATTATCTCCATTTCCGGCGGTTGGTTCTTCGTCTACACTCAGCGTACTCGTCAAGGTGGGCTACTGCCTGGTAAACTACTGATACATCTCTATCTATTCTTTGCAAACCGTCTCTATTTCGACGGGCTTGCCCTAAGGGTCAACAACGCTATCGCGCGTGCAGGAAAAGCTATTGATCGATCGCAGTTTGCCAACTATGCGCTCGCTGTTATAGCCCTTCTCGTAGCTGTTCTAAGCATGTTGCCGGATCTCTCGGGCGCTTTTCTGATCAGCATCATGGGTCTTTTCGTTGTGGGACTGCTCCTGCCGCTGTTCCCTTTCCATGTGCTCTACCTCAAAGTCCTGACTCAAGCGCCGCGGAAATTTACGGTCGCCCTTTCAATACTGCTGCCAGCCTTCGGACTTCTTGTTACGGCTGTGCTCATCCCGAAGTTGCCTGAGCAGGCACGGTCTGCACTTGGAGCACTGGCAGTGATTGGGGCAGTGTGGGGATCCATCAAAGCGATGACACAGATTCGAGTCCCTCTGTTGCTGGCTTATGCCGGTCTCGCTCTGTACTCTGTGTTCTGGTGGCATGTCGCACAGGCCGGTATGCTCACACCCCATTCGATTTTATACATTACAGCGGTAACGCTCGCGCTCGGTGGGCTGACCTATGGGTGGGATCGAATTCGTGTTCGCTACGGTGATCTGGACTTGAACCAGATCGGCGGACTGTTTCGACCCATGCCGCGCTTTGCTCTATGTATGAGCCTATTGATTATGGCTGTGGTGGGATTACCACCATTTGCTCTATTTTTCAGTTATCTGGTAATGTTGTTTAGCCCGTCGACCACAATGTCGACAGGTCTGATTGCTGTGATCGCAGCCTGGTTCGCCGCATCCTGGTACATGTTCGCAATGATGAAGCGACTCCTGTTTGGCCAACACCGGACGGATTTGCGCTACGAAGATCTTGGCCCTACTGAGATCGGTGCATTTACGGTGGTGATCGTCCTGTTGATCCTACTCAGCGGTGTATCATTAGAATGGATAGAGACAGGTGGGACCATACTTGCACAGATCCAGGGAGGTATGTAATGAATGTAACTATCGAAAATAATATTGAAACATTCAAGGATCTTCACGAGCTGATTGAACGCTCTAGTGGGGTCATCGCGCATTATTGGCCGATGACAGGCTTTGTCCACCATAATCCGCTTCATGACCTGATTTCTTTTCACTTTCATGATGCTATTCGGATATCCAAGCATTTTACTGGTGGCGATGGGTATTTACCCAACGAGTTCTACAGGGGGTTCGTGAAATCAGGCAGGATCACCTCGAAACAACTGGATGATGCCATTAAAGCAATCGCCGAAGACGTAGAGGTTGAGATATCTGGACAAAAAATCAGCCACTTTGATGTTCTGCGTGCTCACATGCTCAACGGCATCACACCACCTTCCTATGATACTGCCGAAGCTACGGTTGATCGTGCTGATAATAGCACCCAGATCCGTGCCATGGCTGAACGTATCACTCCAAAGGTAGAAGAGCAGGACGAAACCCAGGCCATCGGCAAAAATATGACCCTCATAAGATGGTGCGACAATTCCCTGCACAAGCGGCTTGAGTGGACCATGAACCGGGAGGTCATCAAGTGGTGTGAAGCCTTTTTGGACGAAGGCCATGCTGTGTGGCCTATGCCCAGAAGGGAACAAGGCTTCTACACTTCTTGGAAATCGCTGGCCGCCAAAGAGTGGTCACCCTGTGGAATCAAAGACAGCCGTAGGAAGATCGCTGCCCTACCTGATTCACCAGAGGAGGCGATTCTCTGCCACCTCGATGCACTGACCATTCCAGCAGAGCTCAGGCAGGAGTATCTCTCCCTGGTTCTGACCTCTCTGTATGGCTGGGCGAGCTATATCAACTGGCGTGCCCACCAGGACTTTGAACTGAAATCATTAGAATGGCAGGTGCACTACCCCATAGACCTTGTTCAGTACCTGGCGGTCCGTTTGTACTATGAGCGCGAACTGGTTGAACAGACATGTCGGGCAGAACTCGGTATTGCTGGAACACACGAAGCCATCGTCTCCTATGTACGTGAGAACCAGAAAGGAGTAGTAGCCGATCCTCTCAAGGCCGCTCGACTTGCATCAGCATACCAGCTCTTCTTGCTGGCCCCTGCCCTTGGACTTTCGACCACTACCCTCGAACAGGCGGAGCCTGGGAAGCTCGACCAGCTGGCGCAATGGCTCAACGACTTTCCTGAGTCCGAGCATGGACCCGTTTGGCTTAACGCCTATGAGGCTGGATACCTTGAGGACATGGTCGGTAAGCTTCGATCCTCGGCATTAAAAATGAAGGAAGATAATGAGGAAGCAACTCGCCCGGACGTCCAGGCCATCTTCTGCATCGACGTTCGTTCAGAACCGTTTCGACGAAACCTCGAAAGCGTCGGTAACTTCGAGACCTTTGGATATGGTGGATTCTTAGACACTCCCCTGCGCGCTCAAGCTGTGGGGCACCACCATATTACCAATCAAAATCCGGGGATTGTTAAACCGGGGAACACCATCCATGAGGTGGTCCGAGAGAGCCACAAGTCTGAGGAGGCCAGATATAAAAAAGGCAAAGGGTTCCTCAAAACCATTAAAAAGATGCAGCATGATATGAAAAGCCATGTGCTCACCCCCTACGTCAAGGTGGAAGCGCTCGGTTGGCTTTTTGGTATCCCACTCATTGGAAGGACTCTGTTTCCGGCGTTCTACACCAAGTGGCGTAAACGCATTCACGATAAAATCGTGCCGCCGATGAACACTCGGATGGATATAGAGCGTGGCGATATAGAGGGTGTTGGTCTCACCATCGAGGAGCAGAAGACCCAAGTCGAGTCAGTGCTCCGGGCCATGGGTCTTACCAGCAATAAGGTCTCCCGCCTGGTTGCCTTTGTAGGCCACGTAAGCAGTTCGGACAACAACCCATATGAGTCGGCCATCGACTGTGGCGCCTGCTGGGGCCAGTCCAGCGGTCCCAACGTGCGTCTTTTCGCAACCATGGCCAACAAGCCTGAGGTCCGCGAATACATGGCTGAAAGCGGCATCGAGATTCCCGAGGACACCCATTTCATTGCCGGCATACACAATACCACAACTGATGAGATATCTTTTTTTGATTTAGATGATATACCAGATACACATAAAGGTGACCTCGAAGTGTTTAAGAAAGGGTGTCTAGAAGCGACTGTCAGAGCCGCCCACGAGCGGTGTCTGCGACTACCCGGCTCCAATAATAATCCGTCACCGGAACAGGCGGTGAAGGATGTTAAGCGAAGGGCAGGCGACTGGAGTGAAACCAGACCAGAGTGGGGTCTTTCGATGAACGCTACCTATATCATTGGAAGTCGAGAACTGACCCGGGATATAAACCTCGAGGGCAGGTCCTTTCTCAATTCCCACGATTATCGTCTCGACTTCACTGGCGCCAAGCTCGAAAGGATCATGAATGGACCGTTGGCGGTTGGCCAATGGATCAACGGCGAGCATTACTTCACAGCAACAGATCCTGAAGTCTACGGAAGTGGAAGCAAAATATACCACAACGTTGTTGGGCGCATTGCCGTAATGGCTGGTCCTCAAAGCGATCTACGAACCGGCCTTGCCTGGCAGACTGTCATGAGTGGTGGTGACCAGAACTACCACGAACCCATGCGCCTGCTCGTTGCGACTGAGGCTCCACGAGATAGGGTTCTTGGGATTATTGAGCGTTCAGATCTTCTCACCAAGCTGTTTGACAACGAGTGGATGCACCTTGTCGTAATCGATCCCGAGAGTGATGATATCATGTATCGCTATATCCCCAAACAGGGATTTGAGGCCATACCTGCGTGATATCTCAGGTCAAACGACGTTGACAATCCATCACTGAAGTAGACTATGCTTGCTACGCAGATGCCTTTATCGGGCATCTGCGTAGCATACAGGTCAAGTAGATGTTGAGCAGTCAGGATCCACTAAGGTAGCATATTCAAAGCGATTACTTAATACCTACAATTTTCGATTTGTTTTCTCAACGTATCATGATCCAGGCTTTGACCGATCAAGACGAGTTGATTTTTTTTCACTCCTTTCCATTCTTCATCTTCAAAGCTGAATCTTTTACCACA
>JAAUYI010058028.1_pt1 | contig 20716 bp, 18 predicted proteins | sample 7278041 | NCBI WGS metagenome assembly JAAUYI01 (sample SAMN14350216, study PRJNA611818) | marine sediment metagenome | isolation source: surface marine sediment (0.6m) | place: French Polynesia: Moorea | collected 2018-08
GTATCCAAGGAGAACGGGAGTATTATGTGTCTATGTGTCCCTTGGGTATTCTTCCGAAGTTGTTTCCGCTACAGGATGAGGGGGTAATCCCGTTTAAACGAAGTCAGCGACGGTTAAATAAAAGTAGATTGAGGAAAATTTGTCAATATATTTTAGAAAATCCTCAAGATTATGTGTTTTCTGCCATTACTGCCAGTATTGACGCGGATACGACCTTTGAAGCAGTGGGAGAAGTGGCCGAAACGCGAAAACTGGGCCGTTTGCGTATTCCCATGGAGGGGAGTTTGACGATACATGATGGGTTACACCGTCGCGTTGCGTTGGAAATGGCCTTACAAGCTAACCCACAGTTAAAATATGAAACCATACCCGTTATTTTATATATTGATACGGGGTTAGAACAGTGTCAACAGGTGTTTATTGATCTTAACCATTGGGGAGTTAAGTTACCTCTTAGTTTAACTATTCTCTATGATAATCGAGATGCGATCGCTTCGATGGTTAAAAGGGTGGTTAAAGGGGTCAGTTTTTTTAATGATTATACTTATTTGGAAGGGGATAGAATACCCAAAACATCAGATAAATTATTGACGTTATATCAACTGTATCAAGCAACGGTTGAGTTATTAGGGAATGTTTCGTTAGGAGATGATACAGAAAGGTTTGATTTTATTTTGTCTTATTGGCAAGAAGTTAGTTATTATTTAGAAGCTAATAAGGATGATGAAAAGTTAGATCAGTTATTGTTACGTTTAGGGAAGTTTGGGAGATTATTATTAGTTGATTATCATAATAATTGGAAGGGGAAATTACAAAGTTTGGATGTTTCAGAACTTTTGTAGGGTGGGCAAAGTTTTCTACATGATTATCATCTCAGATAAGTTTCCAATTTGCCTACTCTACTGTTTTATTAATATAATTGAAATTGATTAGGAGGTGGTGACATCCAACCTAAATTAATTTTGACTTTATCTACTGCAATTTTAACACTACTCATACTCATAGAAATTTTATAAGGTTTAGCAGGATTTTTCGGGTTAGGGTCAATAGCAACAATATTACCAGTCCATAACTGACCTCTTCTCGACCAGTCTATTTGAGAAAGTTGGTGTACTTTATCATGATCAAAATTGTTATTAGTTTTATCATAGATTGAATAAAGTAATTTGCCTAAAACTTCTAAACCCACATAACGACCTAAGATACAATCTTCTTTAAAGTTTCCTACTTCTTCCACGCTTAAGTCTTGTACTTCTGTTTCAAAAATATGTTTAGTTTGTTCACATTCTGCAAAAAATTTATTTAAAGCTGTCATTAAAGCATTGGATGATTGTTCTACATCCCAATTTTCCAGTTCAGCATTAATATCATTAGCCAAGGCACAACTAACCAATTTAACAATATAATTACTTGTGTAAATTAATTTCTTTTTAGTTGATGGTGTATTTTTTATTTTTTCTGTCTTTCCTTTAAAAATGGGTACTTCATCTTGTATTGTTTTCATGATACCAATACGTCCTTCAAATTCTCCGAAAGATAATAATAAGGACTTATCTAATGCCTTACTTTGTGCCATATCCCGAAAGTCTGTTTGACACTGGTTAAAATCTTTTTCGAGGACTAACGTAATGGGAAAATCATTATCTCCAATTAATTCGCCATCTGAACTTTCTATCAGTTCATGAATTGCACTTTTTCGATGTTGTCCATCGGTAATATCTAGCTTTATCCCTCTGGGAATGACGACTAAACACAGCCCTCTAGCGATTTCAATTAATTTGATTAAATTAGGATCAATATTAGCGGTTAAGGTTCCTAATATCCAAGGTTTATCTTGTTTAATACGTTTGAGAACATATTGTTTAACTTCTTCGGCGTGACCTTGTACTTCTGGACGGTTTTTTCCAGAGTCAGGGTCGTTATTTTCAGAATGTTTTGTTTGTAGTAGAATAGGCAAGTCATGGGCAGGTACATTAATTTGGATCATGTCTCGTTTTCCTTGACGAAACCGTAACCCTAAGTAACATTTTTCACGATAAAATTTTGCTAAATAAGATTCTAATACCTGTCTAAGATTTTGACTCAGTTCGCTACTATCAATATGGCTATCAAACATAATAATTCTTAATTTTCGGTAAATACCTACCCTTCTATCATAATCTTGCGTTAAACTAATAGAAATCCAGGAAATTACTTAGTTTTCTCGGAATTACATCTATCAATACTTATGATAATTATGAGTAGCATTACTAAGTTAGTTTAACTTTTGTGACACTGAAATCTGAAACTAAAACCTATGACCGAAAATCAACAACAAAAAAATTTAAGTTATTATTGTGATCACTTTGCATCTTTAAATGTTAGTAGCACTAAAAAAAAAGGAAATGCTCCCTATCAACCTATTTTGCTTTTATCAATTATAGATTTAGTTACTCAACAAATAATTATTGAAAATAAAATTTTAGTTTCTGATGAACTTATTGAAACATTTGATAAGTATTGGAAAATCTTAGCTTCTAATTCTAAATATAAAGGAGGGTTGCATTATCCTTTCTTTCACTTACAAAGCAAAGGGTTTTGGCATTTGACATTTAAACCAGATTTTAACGGTTTACAACCCAAAACAACAAATAAACTCAAGCAAGCTGTAGAATATGCAACATTAGATAAAAAGTTATTTACTTTAATACAAGACCCAGAGAGTAGAAAAGAATTAATCGATACTTTAATAGAAGTTTGGTTTTCTGCTGCTCAAAAAGAATTACAAGAAATTTTAGAAATTAATCAATCCTTTGAAGAAGCAGGAACAAAAGAAGTAGAAGAACGAGAAACAGCTAGAAAATTTTATATGAGAAAGTCTTTAGTAAGAGATTCCTTTTTTCGTAAAGCGGTTATTCACGCTTATGACTATCGTTGCTCACTGTGTCAGCTAAGAGTTATTAAATCATTATCACAAAGTATTGTAGATGGGGCGCATATCAAGCCCTTCGCACAATTTTATGATAACAAGATAGATAATGGTATTTCCTTGTGTAAAAATCATCATTGGGCTTTTGATAGAGGAATTTTTAGTATTGATAATAATTATCAAGTTCTGATTTCTGATAATTTCTCTGAAGACTCGCCCAATACGAAACCTATCAGAGAGTTTCAAGGTGAAACAATTTTATTACCTAACTCACCAACTTATTTTCCGAGTTTAGAAGCAATTCAATGGCATCGGCAAAATATTTTTAGATAATAATTATTTTAAACTTTGAGAGGAGATGAAAACACATGACAAATATTCAAACAACATTATTTCCGCCCCGTACTGTTCCAGAACTCATTAAAGATATAAAAAAACTAACAGAAGAGATACAAGAGTTATATTGTGCTGATAATATTCCCCTTGTCATTGGCTATTCTGGGGGTAAAGATAGTAGTGCTATTGTTCAATTAATTTGGAATGCTATTTCTGAACTACCTTTAAATAAAAGACATAAAAAAATCTATGTTATTACCACTGACACTTTAGTAGAAAACCCATTTGTTTCTGCATGGGTTAATAAGTCTATCGAAAGGATGAAAAAACAGGCAAAACAAGAACAGCTACCTATTGAACCCCATTTACTGAGTCCAGAAGTTTCACAAACGTATTGGACTGGTTTAATAGGAAAAGGATATCCAGCACCTCGTCATAACTTTCGTTGGTGTACACCTCGTTTAAAAATTGATCCTTCTAACCGTTTTATTCGTAATATTGTTAGAGCTAATGGTGAGGCTATCGTAGTTTTAGGAACTCGTAAAACAGAAAGCCAAAACCGTGAAGCAATCATGACAAAACGAGAACAGGGAAGAGTACGCGATCGCCTTTGTAAACATCCTCATCTACCAAGTTCTTCATTATATACTCCTATTGAAGACTGGCGAACTGATGAAGTGTGGTTATATTTAATGCAATGGGAAAACCCTTGGGGACATAGCAATAAAGACTTATTTACAATGTATAAAGGTGCTACGGCGGACAATGAGTGTCCTCTGGTCATTGATACCTCAACACCAAGTTGTGGTAGTTCTCGTTTCGGTTGTTGGGTTTGTACTCTAGTGGATAGCGATAAGTCTTTAGCAGCAATGATCCAAAATGATGAGGAAAAAGAATGGTTACAACCCTTAATAGATGTTCGTAAGGAGTTAGATATACAAAATGATCGAGATAAAAGAGACTTTAGACGTATATGGGGAACTGTTCACCTATTTGAACGGAATATTGATGGTCAAACTTCTATTGAACCCGTACCCGGTCCCTATACAAAATATTGGCGAGAACATTGGTTAAGACGGGTATTAGAAGCGCAAGTTAAAGTGAGAAAAAATGCACCAGACGATATGAAAGATATTACCTTAATTACACAAGAAGAATTAAGCGAAATTAGACGAATATGGTTAGAAGAAAAACACGAATTTGATGATAGTTTACCCCGCATTTATGAAGAAGTGACAGGGGAACCTTTTATAGATAGTCGTCCAGGAGTGGGTCATAGTTTACTCGGTAGCGATGAATGGGACATTTTATCTGAGATTTGTGAAGATGATACCATGCACTTAGAATTGATGGCTAAACTATTAGATACGGAAAGACAATTTTATACAAAATCTCGTCGTGTGGGTATCTATGGTGACTTAGAAAAATGCTTTGAAACCAGTTCAAGATCACAAGATGATGCGATTGATAATGCACACCAAAAACGCAACCTAAAAAATGCGATCGCAAATGAAGATATTGACAAAGTGAAAGAAGAACTCAAAAAGAGTTTAAACCCTGAAGAAAAACAACCCCAAAAACAACTCTCCTGGGGAAAAATTAAGTTTGGTCAACCTATTGATAACACAGAAAATGAGGAAAATCTATGATTAATTATGTCTTAAAGTAATTGAGGAAAATGGTAGGGTGGGCAAATTAGAGATTTATTTCAATTACCCATAAAGTAAAAAACTTTGCCCACCTTACAATACAGTTAAACAAGGTGTCTCATAATGAAGACAGATTAATTGTTCAGATTTCAAGGTAACTAACCCGTATGTTTGTCCATTTTCATCTGAAAATTCTACCTCATAAGCTTCTCCATTATTATAAATTTCTACCACTGTCCCCACTTGTCCTTTTGGTAACAAAATAGGATTATCTGTCATAAACTGACAAGTTTTCACATCCTCTAAAAGTGCAATAGTATCATTTAGTTTAATAGAGTTCATTTTTTTACTTTCCTCATTGAATAGGATAAATAGAGGTTAATCTAGGATAGTTTTCCTGGAAAATAAGAATCCATGCAGTTCTAATTTTTGAGATTCCTGTCTCTGTTTCCATTATAAAGTCAATCACATATTTATCTCCATATTGACTGGTTGTACTGTAAGCGACTGATTGAGTATTGACTGCCTCGAAAATTGCTTTTATTAGCTTGTCTTGATTATTTAGAGTAATGCCTAATTTAGCCTTAAAAAGACGTGCTTTATGCTTACCATCCGTATGATTAAAATTGAGTGCATAGGTGGTTAATTTCTCAACAATTTGCTCCTTTTTAATTCTGTCTCGATTAGGCAATTTCATTATTCTGTGCCTGTAGAATCATTTTTGATTAATTTTCTTAATATCTTACTAATGAAACTGTGCTATATTTAATAGTATCATAAAAACAAGATATAATTTTATTAGTTTATTTATGTTATTTACTGAGTTAGTTTTACAGAATTTTGGTCCTTATGCTGGTAAAAATATTATCAATTTACGTACAGAAAAAGATAATGAAACTCGTCCTATTATTCTTATTGGGGGAATGAATGGAGGAGGAAAAACAACCCTTATGGATGCCATTCGTCTCGCATTATATGGACAACGCGCACAATGTTCAACCCGTAATAATCTCAGTTATAGCGATTTTTTGATTCAAGCAATTAACAATAAAACTCCATTAGGAGAAGAAACTAGAATAGAATTAGCATTTGAACATTTTATTGACGATCAATGGAAAGAACTACGTATTGTTAGACGCTGGAATAACCAATTAAAAGATGGTAAAGATAGTTTAGGTATTCTTGACACAGATTGGCCAGATAAAGCATTAGCTGAAACTTGGGATGAATTTATCGAAACCTTGCTACCTTTGGGTATTTCTAACCTATTTTTATTCGATGGGGAACAAGTTAAAGAATTAGCTGAACAAGAAATACCACCTACCAGCGTTATTGAAGCAATACAGTCTTTATTAGGATTAGAATTAGTAGAAAAATTAGCAGTAGATTTAGAGGTTTTGGTCAATCGTAAACGGAAAAAATTAGCCAGTCAATCTCAACTAAAAACCATAGAAGAAATTGAATCTAAGTTGAGTCATTATAAGCAAGAACAAGCTGATGCTGAACAAGATAAAGCATCTATTGATAATCAACTCAGACGCGCTAATGAAAAAATAAAAGAAGCATCGGAACGGTTTAGAATAGAAGGGGGTAAAATAGCAGCAGAAAGTAGTACCCTAAAACAAACGATTGACCAGTTAAAAGAGAAATTACAACAGCAACGAAATGAAATGGTAAACTTAGCAGCAACCAGTTTACCTTTAGCTTTAATTACTCCATTACTAACTGAAGCAAAAGAACAAGGAGAATTAGAAGTTAAGCAGCAACAAGCTATCATGGCTAAAACTGTTTTGCAACAACGAGATCAAAAGTTAATCAATTATTTAGAAACCCTCGAACTCACTCAAGAAAAATTGAAAAAAATCCAAACATTTTTGCAACAAGAATACGAAACTATTAACCAAACTTCTCAAAGTAATGTTGATCATTGCTTGGGAATAACAGAAGATGAATTAAACCAACTGAATACTTTATTAGACTATAAATTAACCTCCCAAGTAGAAACCGCTAAACAACAACTAGAAACTTTGCAAAAATTAGAAATTGACTTAGATAATAATGAGAGAAAATTACAAGTTTCTGCATCTCCAGAAGACTATCAAAAACTTAGTGATGCACTAACTAATGCACAAAAAGAAGCTGCTAACTATCAGACCCAATATAACTTAGCAGAAAAACGTATTAGAGAAGCAGAAAAAGCAATAAAAATGACAATTAAAGATTTGAAAAGTTATACCGATAAAGCATTAGAAAAACAAAACAATGAACATATTATTAAATCTACTGCTAAAGTTCAAAATACCTTACAATTATTTAAAGAACGATTGACCCTTAAAAAACTCAATAAACTCGAAGGAGAAGTAACCGAATGTTTCCGTTATTTACTTCATAAATCTGATCTGGTTCATCGGGTTGCTATTGATACCCATAACTTTAGTTTATCCCTTTATAATCCTCAAGGAGAAACTGTCCCTAAACATCGTTTATCCGCAGGAGAAAAACAACTGTTATCTATCGCATTTTTATGGGGGTTAGCAAGGGTTTCTGGACGTAACTTACCTATTGCTATTGATACTCCATTAGGTAGACTTGATTCTTCTCATCGTAATAATTTAGTTGAACGTTATTTTCCTACTGCTTCTCATCAAGTTATTTTACTGTCTACAGATACGGAAATACGAGAAGAAGAGTTACAACAACTTCAACAACAAGATGCGATCGCTCATACTTATCTGCTAGAATATGATGCTAATAACCGTCAAACCACTATAAATAGTGATCGCTATTTTTGGTAATTCTTTAAAGTTTGAAAAAAATCAGAAATTCTTGCATCAAAGCTTGCTAAAGGTTTCACTTTATGATAGTATGTATCACAATGGGTACTATTGCCAATTTTAAAATTTTTGTCTATATTTCCATTGTAAAACTTACATTTTCAATTTTTACATAAATTACGCCCGAAAGCAACCCCCTCTTTTTAACCTGGTTAAATGTAGTATATCTATATGGGGGGAAGTTCAGTAAAATGAACCTGAGTTCGGGGTTAGGAGTTCGGAGTTCGGAGTTAGCATATAATTGACGAAACAACGGGTGTTTTGGGTAACGATAGAATTAGCCTTTCAGCTTATCCCGAACTCACGTTAAAATGATGTAATAGATGTAGGTTGGAACAAGAATATAATTATCCGTCGTAACCCACCATCTTAGTTCTAACTCCGAACTCCGAACTTCATCAATATGGAATCACCCATTAAACAAATCCGCTTATCTCAAACCGCAAAAGATCAACTCATTAAACTGAAAAGATACACAAAAATAGAACAGTGGAATATATTATGTCGTTGGGGGTTTTGTCGTTCCTTAGCTGAACCCAGTATTCCCTCTCCTGTCCCCATTATTCTCGATAGTAACGTAGAAATGACCTGGAGAGTGTTCGGGGGAGAAATGGCTGATTTATTATTAATTGCCTTGAAACAACGGTGTTATAAAGATGGTTTAGGAACAGATAAAGAGACATTAATCACTCAATTTAAACTCCATTTACATAGAGGAATTGGTTATTTAGCAGGAGATATTAATATTAAAAAGATTGAAAATTTAATTGAATTAACTGTTAAGTCCTGGTAATTGAAGCTTCTTATTATGAGATCCCGTAAGAGCAGGGGAGTAGGAAGCAGAGAGAAAAATCATCTTTAGTATTTTTTTTCCATTTCATATCAGAAGAAAAAGTCCTAATAAAGCTGTAATTAAGACAATCGCAGCTAAAACAATCGGGAATAACTGACGGAACAAAACAGCCTCTCCTTTATTCCAGCTTAATGCGGTAGTAGCCAAAATAATGCGAGAAGGAGCGATTATAGTCGCATGGGAACTAGCAGCATTTTGAGCAGCCATCAGCCAAGGTAAAAACAACCCTGAATTAAGACTAATTTGTTCTTGTAACTCGGAGAAAAGGGCATTACTACCGACATTAGACCCTGTTAGCCACCCTCCGAAAGCTGCTAAGGTAGGAGCTATCCATTGATAATAGTCTCCAACAGAAGCAGCGACTTCCCCCAATTCTGAGCTCATTCCACTAGCTTGCATAACGGAAGAAACACATAAAAAACAACTAATAGCGATCGCTCCTGGAACAAACTTTTTATAGGACTGATGAAGAATTTCCCAAAATTCAGATTTTTTAATCTTAAAAATAATCAGAGTTAATAAAGAGGTCATCAAGAGAAATGCCCCTGGATTGTATAACAAAGGAAGATTAAAGTCTTTAGTAAAAAGGGATAAAATCAAATGGGTTTGCAACCAGTTTTTCAAGGGAATAATGAGACGGGAAGCCAACATTAATAAAGTTAAAATAGTGTAAGGAAGCATCGCTTTTTTCAACTCATGGAATGATCCCATTGAACCTCTAACTTTCGACTTTCGGCTTATAAATATGAGAAATAAAATAACAACAATTCCTCCTAAAATCCCTGCTAATTCTATCCCTGGGAATAAGCTAAAAGCCCACAAACTAAAACTTAATAAACTACCAGTAACAACAGCAATCTGCCATCGTCGCCTTACCGCTTGTATTCCTCCACTGATCCAGAGAGAAAAAACAGCGTACATTGGGGGTAAAGGAGCAGTTATAAGTGCAGTATTAGCTCCTAACCAATGAGGATCTAGATTGGTCAGTTGCGCTCCCAAAGAGGTTCCTAGAGCTAAGCCACCCCAAGGAACTGCCATTTGTCCTAACATTCCTAATACAGCGGACTGCATAAGACTATAATTTAGTGCTTGGAAAATAGGAATAATTAACAAGGTTCCTACGCCAAAGCCACTGACTGATTCTGTAAAAGGAGCTAATCCTAATATCAATAATAAAACTTGTAACTCACGTTGTGGAACTAAATAAGTGATACTTTCTCCTAATACCTTCAGACTACCGCTAGATTGTAGTAAACGGTACAAAATAAGACTAGGAAAAATAATATAAAATACGGTTAATGACTGAGCTAATCCAGTTCCTAGAGCGAAGAATAACTCATTAGAAGAAAATCGAAATAACGAAATTAAGATGGTAATGATTAGGGTTAGTAACCCCGAAATCGCTCCGTTTAACTCGAACCCCCCTATTAATATTGTTGCTATTAAAAAGGGGAGAACAGCACTAATCACCATTATGAGTTTTAGCATCTTTTTATCTTGAAGCCCATTGGAAGCATCCCATTTTTGCAGAAAAAGTATCTTTGGAGTTTGACAGGAGGAAATTCATAACGATAAACTATCATCAATAAAAGACAATTTGCAAGTTTGGGATGCTCCCAGCCTATTAGAGATAAACCTTCTATAAGTTACTGATAATTAACAAATTTATAGTTATTTTCCCAAAATAAATCCCAATTCGCTTTGGCCTGAAAATAACCTGCTGATAATTCCTGTAGACAAGAGGGATCTTCTCCAATTGTTTCATTAATTAATTGTTGAACTTTTTGACGGTGTTCGATGTCCGCTTCTCCAGCATGAAAGTCCCAAAACTCTAAATCTAACGACTGTTTTCTCTCTTGAAAACAAGGGTTCTTGATCATAAATTCGTACATAACTGATAAATAAATTTGGCAAAGACATTCTGCTCCCATTCCTACCATACCAATACCATAACTAGCTGAATTCTTTGCAATTAACTGTTGGGTTTGCTCTAAGATTTTTTGATTTTCTATAGGAATAGAAGCCTCCAGTTCATCTTCCGTCATTCCCAAACTAAAAAGGAAGCGATCGTATAATTTTAAATGAGACTTAGAGGTATTACCTTCACCTAACTCTTCGTTAAGAATTTCCCCTAATATGCTTTTGAAATTTCCTTGAGGTAACTTAGAAATTAAGATTGCTAAATTATTAGGATAATCTCCAGTAAAATAGCGATATTGTCGACAAATCTGTTTTAAGGCATCGAACGAAGCTGTTGTTAAAAATTTTAGCTTTTCATCCGCTTGATATCCAGTTTTCAAACGAGTTTCGTTAGCTAATTTCCAAAACTGCTCAGGCGTATTTACGGTGTCCATATTGAACAATGTTTGAGTGCCGTTTAAGTTAACCGCTTTCATTTTAGATATCATTTAGTTGAGTCCTTAATTAACTTTTGTGTGACGATATAGCAGTTCCCATATTTGTAAGGTACAAACTCTTCTAGTTTTAGAAGTTCCACAGCGAAGCTCCGGCTAAGCGCGAACAGGAGGGCAGGCTTCGCCCGATGCTCCGCAGCAGAAGTTGAATATTAACTGTTCCTCATGAGTCCAAGAAATGCTATATTTCAAGCATAAAACTAACTATTTTTTTAGGTCAATCGAACTTTAAGGAGTTAAGAAAACACTTTAGAGCTTAAACAATTCCGTTAACTTTTTCCTTAAAACCTTAAACTTCTGCTAAAAGTAAAAGATGTGAGTAACATCCATTTCTTTCAATTGAAATCAATGAGATTACTCTGTGGCTCTAATTTTACATAGCTCCTGCTTCAATTAGTAGGTTAATAATTTCAGTATTTCCTAATTCTTTGGCTAAAGATAACGCTGTATTTCCATCACTGTCGAAATTAAAAGTTTTTTAGGAAGTTCTGCCATTTCCGATTTTCATTTAGCGGTTGGTCAATTTATTAATTATCGGACAATCTTAAATAAAAAAGACCCTCAACGTTCTTTATATTTAGCGATTCCTGAGGAAGCTTATGATAATTTTTTTAGATTAGAATTTACCCAAACTGTCATTAAGAATAATCATATTAATTTAATTGTCTATAATGTAGAAAAGGAGGTAATTGTCCAATGGCAAAATTAGAACAATATCGAGAAGCTATTAAAAAACTGCTTTATCAATATGCTAGTTACAAATATCCCTACGGAAATATCGAAAACCAAGTCATTTTTGATGGTGAACATGATCATTATCAATTAGTTCGTGTGGGATGGGAAGATAAAAAACGAATTTATGGATGTTCAATTCATTTAGATATCAAAGACGAAAAAATCTGGATACAATGTAATTCTACTGATATTGATATTGCTCAAGAATTAGTCAATTTAGGGGTTGATAAACAAGATATCGTCTTAGGATTTCAACCTCTATATATGAGACAATACACAGATTATGCAGTAAGTTAGTACAACAAATTTGTCTTAATACAACCGACTCGATAAAATTTTTAGTAAAATTAGAACTAATTGTTTCATTCATCCTTATTATCTTCTAAATAATGACGCAAATCAGCGATCGCTTGGGTAGCTGACATCGCTGGTAACTTACCCGTTCGATATTCTGTTAAAGCTTCTTGACATTCTGCCATGATTTCCTGTCTTCGAGCTTCAATCATCCGTTTTTTAATAATTTCAATCAACATTTCTTGTTGTTCTCTGGGGAGTTGACTGACTATCTCTAGTGCATTTTCAAACGTAATCATATTAATTTTATACCCTTAACATAACTACTTAAGTTTAACCCTTAGCCAATGTTTGACGATTCCGCCACCAAGCAAGTAAGGTACTAGCAATAAAAATACTAGAATAAGAACCAGCAATAAACCCTAAAATTAGGGCAAGTGCAAAATATTTCAGGGTTTCGCCACCAAATAAGAAAATACCAACAAGGGGTAATAAAGTTGTCACAGTAGTATTAATGGAACGAGTGAGGGTTTGATTAACAGAATTTTCTACAATTTCATTAATAGATAATTCTTCAATATACCTATCTATATTTTCTCGAATGCGATCGTAAATAACCACTGTATCGTTAACAGAAAAGCCAATGATCGTTAGTAAAGCAACTAAAAATAAACTATTTACTTCTACACCAGCCACTAATCCTAAAACGGCAAAAATTCCTGCGGTTATTAACACATCATGCAGTAACGCTAGAATAGCAAAAAAAGCATAATCAAACTTGAATCGAACACTAAGATAGACAATAATACCAAAAAAAGAAACTAATAATGCTAAAATTCCAGACTCAAATAATTGTTTACCAATGGTTGGCCCAACAGTATCAATTTGAATGGTTTCGGGATCAAAATTTCCGATCTTTTCATTTAATTCCTGTTGTAGTTCACTCCTTTCATCTACGTTTAAATTTTTAGTCCGAATGGAAAGAATATTACCTTCCAATACTTGAATGGTACTGTTGCCTAAATCTTGTTGATTTAAAATCTCTCTCACTTCTCCTACATCGATAGGCTTGTCGCAAGTTCCTTCAACGCCACAAGCTAATTGTAATTGCAGTCGAGTCCCACCAATAAAGTCTAAACCTGGTCTCAATGGGGCTTTAAAAGTTGTATAAGAAATGATCATAGCAATGATTCCACCTAAAATAATTAAGGCAGAAATTGACCACCACAACCGTTCCCATTTAATTATATGTAGTTGCATTGTCTTTGGTTAAAAAGTATCAGTAATTGAACAAAAATAAGAATCTGTCTACGACTTACTCGGTGTAGGTAAATTGGGACAAAATAGTTCTGGTTTTTTGCGAACCCCAGAAAACCCTAACACTGTTACCAATAACAAAGTGCGAGTACAAGTTAAAGCCGTAAACATACTCACTAATACCCCAATGGCTAGGGTTAAAGCAAACCCTTTAACCAACCCAGATCCTAAGCCAAATAAAGCACCACAGGCGATTAAAGTTGTGACATTACTATCGACAATGCTAGAAAATGCTCGATAAAATCCTGACTCAACTCCACTGTATAAGGTTTTGCCACTGCGTAACTCTTCACGGGTACGCTCAAAAATTAACACATTAGCATCTACAGCCATACCAATACTGAGAATAAACCCAGCAATACCAGGAAGGGTTAAAGTAACGCCAATGAGAGAATAACAAGCTAAGGTTAAAATGGTATAGATTGCTAACGCTAAATCAGCCAAAACCCCAGGAAGACGATAATAAACCGCCATAAAGATTAAAACTAAGATTAAACCAGCAACAGCAGCATAGATACTGCGTCGAATACTATCCCGTCCTAATGTTGCTCCAACGGTGCGATTTTCCACCACTTCTACAGGAAAAGGTAAGGAACCACCCCGCAACTGTACCGCTAACTCATTGGCGGTTTCGACGGTAAAATTCCCTGTAATGACGGCACTTCCCCCAGTAATACCAGTGGTAGCAAATTGAACCCCCACTACTGGCGCACTGATTAACACATCATCTAAGAAGATACCAATACTGCGACCGGTTCCAGCAATATTTTTAGTAAGTTCAGCGAACTTTTGGCCGCCTTCATTGTCAAAATCGATAATAACCTCCCATTCTGTCCCTTGAGTGGGTCCATAACGAGCATTATCAAGGTTTTTTCCAGATAATCCTACGGAGTCGAATAGCTCTAAAAGAGCTTGGTTAGACGCTTCTAGGGACTTAGTTAACTCAATAATGCGTTCTTCTTCTTCAGGGGTAGTATCTCCAAGTCTGAGGGCATTTAATTCTACCTCTGTTTGTTGTCTGATGCTCAATTCTACCGGTAGTTGTCCTTCTGTCCCTTGACGCTGTTGACGAAACTCTAATTGTGCTGTTCCCCCTAATACCCGTTCTGCTTGTTCGGGATCGGTCACCCCTGGTAACTGTACCACAATTTTATCTTGCCCGAGGGTTTGGACAACCGGTTCAGCCACTCCTAAGCCATTCACTCGGTTTTCCAGAACCGTTTTTGCCGCTTCTAAGTCCTCTTGGGAGATATTTTTGACCTCTTCGGTGGGTTTGAGTTGAATGGTTAATTGGGCCCCACCCCTCAAGTCTAAACCGAGTTGTAAGGGAATAGTATTGAGAAGAGCGATCGCACCGATAACCAGGGCGATAATAAAACCGATCAACAAACGTCGTTGTTTCATATTGGAATCTTATGTAAGGGTTTGGGACTAGCGAAGCAGGGGGAGCAGGGGGAGCAGGGGGAGCAGGGGAGGCAGGGGGAGCAGGGGGAGCAGAGGGAGCAGAGGGAGCAGAGGGAGCAGGGGAGGCAGGGGGAGCAGGGGGAGCAGGGGAGGCAGGGGGAGCAGAGGGAGACTATGAATTCCCACACTCCCTATCACCCCATCACCCCACCCTCTAAATATGCAGTGTCATTAACTTATCCACTCCTTCAGCAATTTGGGGTGGCTGTACAATGGTCAATGTTTCTAACATTCCATTGTAAGGGGTAGGAATATCTTGGGAGGATAAACGAATGACAGGGGCATCTAATTCGTCAAAAAAGTTATCATTAATTAAAGCAATTAATTCTGCTGCAATGCCCCCAGTCTTCATACATTCTTCAACGATGATGACGCGGTGGGTTTTGCGGATAGAGTCGCCAATGGTTTGTAAGTCGAAGGGTTTAAGAGAAATTAAATCAATAATTTCGGGATCATAACCTTGTCCTTCAATTTGTTTTAGAGCTTGTAAACAATGATGACGCATTCTGGAGTAGGTGAGAATGGTAACATCTTTTCCCTTTCGGACAACTTCCGCTTTGTCTAACGGGACGATATATTCCGTATCAGGAAGGTTCTCTTTGAGGTTATAGAGTAAAACATGCTCAAAGAAGAGGACAGGGTTTTCATCTCGAATGGATGCTTTAAGCAGTCCTTTGGCATTATAGGGGGTGGAACAAGCCACAATTTTTAAGCCAGGGACTGCATGAAAATAAGCCTCTAACCGTTGGGAATGTTCGGCTCCTAACTGTCGACCAACGCCTCCAGGTCCGCGAATAACCATGGGAATTTTAAAGTTGCCCCCAGAAGTATAGCGTAACATTCCGGCATTATTGGCAATTTGGTTAAAGGCTAATAATAAAAAGCCCATATTCATTCCTTCAATGATAGGCCGTAACCCAGTCATTGCAGCCCCTACCGCCATCCCAGTAAAGCTGTTTTCTGCGATCGGTGTATCGAGAACCCGCAGTTCTCCGTATTTTTTGTAAAGATCTTTGGTTACTTTATAGGAACCGCCATAGTGGCCTACATCTTCTCCTAAGACAAATACTGTGTCGTCTCGTCCCATTTCTTCATCAATGGCTTGACGGAGGGCATTAAATAATAAAGTTTCTGCCATATATTTATACGAATTCCTTGCCTTTGTTATCGTATCATTACACCCCTACATTTTAGCCTTTAATCCTAGCCATTTTTTTACTCTTTATCAATATCGAGTGTTATTGCTTGTTTTTGTTCTAATGATTTAGAGCATTTTTTCTCAAAAAATACAGTGATTCGGTTAAGTAATAATCCAATTCAGTTACACTCTTTTGATAAAATTATTAAATAATCTGAAAACTTCAAATTAAACTTAAAGATTAGTGGCTAGAATGTAGAAAAAATATTTTTTTATCATGTTTAGTAGAAAATTAAAGCCTTCCTTTAACACTCTCATTCCTTTTCTATGTCTTTTACCATTAGGATATTTATTCATCGTTCTATATCTTTTTTCTGCTCAGTCTTGGCAAAAAGCTTTATCTGCGTTTGGGATAATTGGTGCTGTTGCAAGTGCTTCACTTGTAATTGGTTTTTTGTTAGGCTTTTTATTTGGAATTCCTAAAATAATTAAAGTCAATAAATCTTTATCTGAATTAGATAAACCAGCTTCAGCACTTCCCATAGAAAATAATACAAATTTAGAAGAAATATCTGATTGGTTAACTAAAATTCTTGTAGGAGTAGGATTAACTCAACTTCAAGGAATTCTAAAATTTATTAAGCTAAATATAGTAGATAATATAGCTCCAGGATTTGATTTATCTTATCATGGAACAGAAACTAATTCTCATGCTTCACCCATAGCAATTAGTATTACCATAGGAAATTTAATTTATTTTTTTGTATCTGGATTTATTATTGGATATCTTTGGACAGTATTAATTTATTCAGAAGCTTTAAAAGGAAGTCTACAAAAAATTCAAGAAAGATTGAAAATTTCAGTACAAATACAATTAACAAGACAAATTATAGATGTGATTCCTAGTATAGATTATTTGTATCCTGATTTTGGTTATAGTGAGCCAAAAAATAAAACTCAAAATCGTCTAAATGAAATAAAAAAAACGATTGACAAAATCTTAAATATTTTAAGGAAAGAAGAAGAAGATATTCCAAATAATTCAGATTCTTTTTTGAATGAAATTCTTGATAATCTTAATACACAAAAGTATGATTTTTTAAGATCAATAGACTATGTTAAACTTGGTGGCTTATTAATCATGGCTAGAGATATAGAGAGTTATCAAAATGCAATGAAACTTTTTGATAAAGCAATAGAAATTAATATTTTCTCTAATATTGCTTGTAATTTAAAAGGTCTTATGTATATAAAATTATCAGAGGAATTGAAAAGTCCAAAAATCAAATTAAAGAATCTTGATGAAGCCATTAATCTATTTACAAAATCTATTGAAATTGACAAGGGAGATTTTAAGGCTTGGCGTTATAAAGGTGGAGCTTTTATTATGTATATTAACTATTTAGGTTCAGACATAGAAAAAGAGAAAAAAGTTGATTTAGCTAATGAAGCTTTGGAAGCATCAGAAAGAGCAATTAAGTTGAATTCAAATGAAGTAGGTGCTTATATAAATAAAGCTTATGCTTTATCGTTACTAGGAAAACCGAAAAAGGAACAATTTGAAGCTTATATAAAATCCTTAGAAATTGATCCTGAAGCTTCTTTAGCCCATTATAATCTGGCTTGTTTCTACGCTCTACAAAATGATTTTCTTAAAGAAGAATCAAACTTTTATACCTGGGTTATGTGTAAGGGAATATATCTTTTTGTTTTATCGTTATTTTGGGTGATAATGTTACAGAAATGCTGTGCATTAGACAGTCTAGAAAAAGCCATATACTATAATGAAGATATCAAAGAATTAGCCCAACAAGATAAGGATTTTGAGTCTCTAAGAAAAGACGAAGAAACCAAGTATATTTTTGAGAACTTAATAAAATGATTAATCAAGATAAACGACTAACAATAGGAAAATTGGGTCTTCCTAAAACCTCTTCATAAACCTTTTCTACCTGAGAAATGTTATTGGTCAAAGAATATTTATCTAATACCCGTTGTCTGGCTTTTTGTCCTAATAATTGGGTAATTTCGTTATGATCTCGAAATAAGGGCAATAAAGTTTTTAACTGTGTGGTAACACCTTGAGTATTTAACACTACGCCAGCCCCATCTTCTAACACTTCACCATCAGCACCGGCATCCGTAGCAATGCAAGCTACACCACAGGCCATGGCCTCTAATAGAGATAAGGATAACCCTTCTACTAAAGAAGGCAAAATAAATACATCAGCAGCCCGTAAAATATCAATCCGTTGTTGTTCATCGGCCACAAACCCCAACCAATAAATACCATGTTCTCTACCATAAAAGGGTTCTAAGGAGGGTTTAAGGGGTCCATCACCCACAATTAACAATTTACTCTCATCTACCATACTTATCTGTTTCCACGCCTTTAACAAGGCTTCTACGTTCTTTTCTGTGGCAATACGTCCCACATAGACAAACAATCGTTTAGCTGTGATCTGAGACTTAATACAGGATACGCCAGGAGAATATTTAATGGGATCAACTCCATTGGGAATAATCGCTAGTTTATCCTTGTGAACTCCTAATTTCATCAATAATTCTTGTTGTAGCCTAGAGAAAATAATAACTTTGTCGTAATGGGCTAAACACGGCGCATATAACTGATAAGTCAAAAATTGGGTACTCGACTTCAAATTACGTAACTTACTGTCAAAAGGGGGATGAAACGTGGCGATGAGGGGTAAATTTAACGCCTGACAGATTTCAGGCAGTCGAAAGTCTAGGGGTGATAAGGTAAGGGAAGCATGAACTAGATCAGGCTTGAGTTTAGCCAAAGCATCCATCAAAATTTTACTCGATTTTGGAGTAGGGATAGTATAAATTTGAGATTTATAGAGAAAAGGTAAGGTAACTTCCCGACAGTCTCGCCAATGAGTCGAGTGTGTCTCTTCTTGCGAAAAATGAAGAAAACTAACTTGATAACCTCGATCTAGAAGGGCGTTGGTCACTTCCCGACCATAGGTTACATTTCCACAGAAAGGGGATTTTTTCCCAAGCCAAGCGATGTGCATTCAAATATAGAGACAGATAGTTATCACGAACTGATAAAAGAGAATTCGTTGTAATTGTATGGATTATAAGCATAAGCTACCCATAACTACAAGGGGAAAGTTGGGGTAGCTTCGATGGTCTGACTACGTCACGTTATACATGTGTCAATTCAAGCCTATGTTAGCTTAAGGGGCTAAACGATGAATGTCCCAAGTTTTTTCATTTGTTAAAGTATAAGAAAAGCGATCGTGTAAACGGTTGGCTCGCCCCTGCCAAAATTCAAATCTGGTGGGTTTGATTCGATAGCCTCCCCAAAAAGAAGGTAACGGAATCTCTCCATGTTGGAATTTATATTTTAATTCTTCAAACTTCATTTCTAATAGTTTTCTTGAAGAAATAACCGAACTTTGTGCGGAACACCAAGCCCCTAATTGACTGCCTCTAGGACGACTGGTAAAGTAATTAAACGATTCTCCTGTAGAAATTTTTTCAGCAGTTCCTTGAATTTTGACTTGACGTTCTAATGGAAGCCATAAAAATAATAAAGCAACGTGAGGATTTTCTTCAATTTGTTGGGCTTTTCTGCTTTCGTAGTTGGTAAAAAAGACAAATCCTTGTTCATCAAAATACTTTAAAAGAACCGTTCTGATAGAGGGTTCACCTTGGGCTGACGCAGTGGCCAAACTCATGGCATTGGGTTCAGGTAACTCCGCTTCTGTTGCTTGTTGAAACCACTGCTCAAACTGTTTATAAGGGTCAGTTTTTAGATCATCTCTCGTTAAACCATTGCGAGTATAGTCTTCTCTTAAAGCAGTTAAATCCATTGTTTATGCACACATTTTTAACAAATATATTCTAACAGTTCTTGATCGAATATAACGCTTATTCTGGTTTTTTATTGTCCAAACCCTATCTAGTATAACTTAATACCCCTACCTAATCCGGACATTGCTATACAGCCAAGCACAAATAACCAAACTCGCCAATTGAGCGAAGATTCAGGAACCGGTATAACCGTCACTTCTACTAAAATATTTGCCTGATCAATTCCATTACCAAATGATCCTAAATCAAAGTTTGGATCGGCGGCACTCAGACTAAACTGGGCCATTAGGTTTGTAGAAGAACTACTCAAAAGAATGGGACTCAAAGCATCATTTTGAAGCACTTCACTACCATCATCAAACCAAGTGATTGTTGCTAAATTATATTCCACAGTTTTATTGAGTTGAATGCCTATATTTTCATCACTAAAAATACTTCCTAAATCAATTAACCACTCATTAATAGCTTGTCCTCCTAGACGTATTCCAGGAGGGACAAAACCCTCATTTGTTCCAGTCTCATAGACTAAACTGAGTCTCCAAGTTAAGGAATCGAGTTGATTAGTTTCGCTAGTAACAAATATATCAGGAAATCCCAATCCGGGAAAATTGCTTGTTAGTAATTCTGATGTTTGTTCAAATTGAATTGTAGATGGGCCATGAGAAGTAATTCCTCCTCCTGCATTTTCAGAAAATACTAGAAATTCGCTAGAAAACGGTTGATTCGGTGTGACTAAGGTGCTTCCTAATGTGGGATATGATAAACCTAACAAAAAGGTACTAACTAAACTCGCTTGAATCAAAGGCTTCATGATAGTATCCTAACTTCAATTTCCTCAACTAAATTCAGTCTATCTAAAATATTTTTGCTCAGTTTGATTTGAAAAAATTATTGATAGTTTTATAGATAAAGTGACAAAATTTTTCAAAAC
>JAAUYI010188270.1_pt1 | contig 20686 bp, 16 predicted proteins | sample 7278041 | NCBI WGS metagenome assembly JAAUYI01 (sample SAMN14350216, study PRJNA611818) | marine sediment metagenome | isolation source: surface marine sediment (0.6m) | place: French Polynesia: Moorea | collected 2018-08
AAGAGCAGCGTCACCACGATGTAACTTAAGGAGACAGCACGTAAACCTGCTACCTCGTTCTACATCTCCCGCCTAAAGGCTGGGAGTTTTGAACTTCGACCAATTCTATAAAAAATACTACTACTGTGGTCTTGAATGGAAAGATGTTAAAGCTAAATTACTAGAATTAGGAATTGGTAGACCAGATCCGATGGAAGCATAAAAAAATTTATCAAATTATTTTTTCACCCACTTGCGGAAACAGGTGGGTTTTGTTGTGCGTTAATGCTATGGCAATTACTTGTCAATCAAAAAGGTATAGGTAAAGAGCAAGAAAGCATGGCAGATTCCTCATCAAAACCAACTAATCCCAGATGCTGAGGATTATTTAACAACTCATGTGCTACCAAAACACCAGCAATGGTCCAAGTTTGAAACTTGCGTGCTTCTTTACCAATTAAACGACCATCCCTACCATCGTAATATTCAGGCCATTGATGTTTATGTAAGCGTTCAATGGCAAGTTCTAAAGCCCGTTCTGCTAAATCCACCCTACCTGTTTTTTGTGCCCCAGCTGCTAACAGCCATAACAAGAAAGGCCAATTACCTGCATTATGGTAAGACCAAGGAGTATTTTTAGCATCACAGCCAGTAATAATTTCCCAATCTCGCCCCTCTATGGCAGGAAAACAAAGCTTGATGGGCATTCTACCAATTAAACTATGCCAACGGGAGGCGATTAAATCCATAATCCCTTGGGATTGCTCCTCAGAAGCTAGTTTGCAGATAATAGCCATTAAATTCCCTTGGGTAAAAAAGCGAAAATCCATCCGTCCGGGACCAAGATTACCCGCAAAATAACCGCCTTTTTCTGGGAGCCATTCTTTCAACCATTCAGGGATAGAAGCGGGATAGATATTAAACTTATTCACGGCAGTCGGACCATATTCTTCAACTCTGTAGCGGTAAATTTCATTGAGTAGATCCATGTTTAGCCAGTAGTAATATCTTAGGTGATAGACCAAATGACCCAAACGTTCATCCACCACTGCAATGTAGTCATCTTCAGGTAAGAGTACTTCCCTAGCCGATCGCAGGGCAATATAAAATAAAGCTTGGATATCTAAAGGATAACCATAAACCCCCATGCGCCGGTCAATCATATAGGAACCATCGGGAACCAACATGGTGGGGAACATATCAAACCGGGAAGTCAAGCACAAATCCAAAATCAGCTTAATACAATTTTGAAATTCTAGCTGATGAGCCAAAGCCATGTCCCCACTAGCTTTGACATAGGCACGTAACATTAACAACCACCACAACCCGGAATCTACTGGTGCTACCCGAGCGATCGCATGTTCTCCAAAGTCAGGTAGTAGATATTCTTTTTCGCCTTTGTGCCTTACTTTAAAACTGGCAGGCATCAATCCCTGACCCGGTTGAAAACAGTCCAATTGCTTGTTACAACTTTGTAGTGCCAAGGTTTCAGTCAAAAAGTTACGCACAATTTCTACCTCACCCTTCATTAAGAAAGCCAAAGCAGAAACGGCAAAATCGCGGGTAAAACACTGGTCATAGTTCAATGCCTGTGCTGCTGGGTCCTTGGCTGCTAAAGTACCTACGGGGTGATTATGGTATTGAATAATTGATGCCTCTAAAGCTTGCCATGCTGAATCTATCAAATTTTGGGGAATTCCCATTTAACTTCTCCACAATTGATTGTATCGGCTACCAGTAAGTAATAAGTAATAAGTAATAAGTAATAAGTAATCAAGAATTAAATCCCCTCCCTAGGAATGAAAGAAACAGGTAAAACTCTCTTACCTTTTGCTTCATGCCTTGTTGATTGAAAAAATATATGTATTAAAAATGACTATTAAATAATTACGGTTCTAACGATCAAGACATATCTGGGTTGAAAATAGGGAAATGCGATCGCTGCCTATTCCAATTGTAAGATGTAAATCTTGCCTTTTACCAAAAATACCAATTTAGAGATGTAGATATATGCTAGCTAATACACATCGTAACTTCTGAACATCGGTAACAGTCGCAGTAAAATAAATAAAGTTTCATCCAACTGGAGTTGTTCGGAAAGAGTGATTCACTCCAATTCAATGGCAAAACCATCCAGGCTCAAAGTAGTAACCGCCCTCAAGGTGGTTGTGTTGTGTTTATTACTATTACTCCTATGGACGGGCAATAGTTGGGCGCAAATCTCTGCTGACAGCAAAATTTCTCCTCTAATTGAAAAATTAGTAGATAAAGATGCTCACATTCGCCATGATGCTGCTGATGCTTTGGTAAATATCGGTTCCCCAGCAGTTCCAGTTTTAATTGCAGCTTTGCAAGACTCCGATTGTAATTTGCGCTGGCGTGCGGCTTCTGTGTTGAGCGATTTGGGTACGGAAGCAGCACCAGCTGTACCAGCGTTAACCAAAGCTTTGCAGGATGAAGATGGACAAGTGCGGTTATATGCTACCCTCGCCTTGGGTAACATTGGTGCGGCAGCAAAACCAGCAGTGCCATCTTTAATGGCGGCTTTACAGGATAAGGAGCTATATGTGCGGATTTATGCCCCTTCTGCCCTGAGAAAAATTGGTGTGGAGGCAAAGGTGGCGGTTCCAGTCCTGATTGGTGCTTTGCAAGATAAAAATGCCAGGGTACGCCTGAATGCAGCTTATGCTTTGGGTAATATGGGCACGGAGGCGACATCCGCAGTACCTGATTTAATTAAGCTGTTGGATGATAAGCAACCCTATGTACGTTTGGCGACAATTAAGGGTTTGGGTAATATTATTGCTGGGTTTCAGGACAAGGCAACAACTTTATCTAGTTCTAAGTTAAAGAAAATCATCGCTGAATTTGAGCCGGTATTACAAACCCTGGAAGCAAATCCGAATAAGTTTACAGAGGATGAAATTGTTCGCATTCGTCGTCCCCTCAATGCTTTGAAAGCTGAGAAAGACACCCGCCTATTTGACAGAGCTTTAGATTGGTTGCTGAAGCATAAAATACTGTTGGGCATTGGGGCTTATGTAACTTTATTACCTTGCTTATGGTTAATTTTATTACGGGTATCTCCTCTGTTGTTGCTACACATTAATGATGCCCTCAAACCTTATACAGACTTTTCTTTACCATTTTTAAGTATTAATGTACCGCTCAGATACGTATTGTTTGTTGGTTTCTTTCATTACCATCCCAGAGTATTAGATGCTTGGGTGGGTAAGTATATATCATCAGCCAAGGAACAATTTCCCAAAAAAGATACAGTGAGCGATCGCACTACCTATATTCCCATACCTGTGGTTGTTGATGGTAATACTATTCCCCAACTCACCCCAGATAATTTACGTTCTACCTTCAATAAACAACGTAGCTGTTTGGTAATTTGGGGGGAAGGGGGTGTGGGTAAAACCAGTTTAGCTTGTCAAATGGCAAGTTGGGCAATGGCGGAGACTAAAGACAAGCAACTGTGCGAACATTTGATGTTACCCGTACTATTGGAGGAAGATTTTCGGGTAGTTGAAGATAAATCCCCCCTATTAGAAGCCATTCGGGGACAGCTACAAGCATTGATTGACGAGCCGGAACCAATTTGCGAAGAATTACTGTTAAAGCTGTTACGAAAACAACGCATCCTGGTCATAGTCGATCGCCTGTCGGAAATGAGTGAAACCACCAGGGAAGCCATCCAGCCAGACTCTCCAGACTTCCCCGTCAATGCTTTGGTGATTACCTCCCGGATAGAGGAAAAGGTAGGACGTGTAAATAAAACAACTATTAAACCTTTGAGGATTGAAGCCAATAAACTATCTTCCTTTATGGAAGCCTACTTAATGCAGCGAGGGAAGCGGGATAAATTCACAGACCAAGAATTTTTTGATGCTTGCAGTCGGTTGTCGGTGATGGTAAATCAACGCAATATTACCGTTCTCCTAGCCAAATTATACGCCGAACAATTGATAGCTAGGGTAGAAGCACAACATACAGACTCCTTACCAGAAAGCGTTCCTGGTTTAATGTTGGGTTATATCAACGAAGTCAATCACGATGTTACAGGGGATACCTTTGATGATCGCACCATTCACCAAGATGCTAAAGTAATTGCATGGCAATGCTTGCAGACAAACTATCAACCAGGAACCGCTAAATTAATAGATGCGATCGATGCCTTGGTAGACTTGGGCATAGATGATGCCGAAACCCATCTAGATTACCTGGAAAATCGCCTCCACCTGATTCAAACCATCGGTTATGCCAAAGAACAGATTCGCTTCTGTCTTGACCCCTTAGCAGAGTATCTGGCAGCATTGTATTTAGTGGAGCTATTGGGTAATAATGATGGAAAATGGCGATCGCAATTTTTCAAACAGGTAGATGATTTGCTGAAAAATGGAGCGCGAGATGCCATGAAAGGTTTTTTATTAGCGGTGGGTGATTGTTATTTATCTCAAGTTCCCAATGCTAAAGATACTGACTTTGTTCCCCAGAAATTGAGTAAGTTATTGGGTTTAAGCATCAGTGATGCGGGTAACAATATTCAATCAAAAACTCCGTAATTATGACTAAACCTCATCCATCTGGATAACTGGAGTTTTTCCTCCAGGAAATACCAAAACATAAATTTCCCTGTAGGGGCACGGCATCCACAATATTCTTGCATAGGTCATAATCTTAATGATGCCGTGCCCACCCCGCCCGATTAAATATTCGTAAACAAAAACTATAATTTTCAAAGATTTGCAGGCGTAGGTTGGGGAGCCACTCTTGTGCGCGGGTGAATCCTGCGGATACGCTACGCGAGCCCCGCGTTGAGAGAAGTGGCGTTTGAGGAACGAAACCCAACAGCCAAAAACTATTGTTGGGTTTCACTTCGTTCCACCCAACCTACATTTAATTATAAGTATTTAACCGGACATAATATTACAACTACAGATAACTTCAGTAGGCGTAGGTTGGGGAGCCACTCTTGTGCGCGGGTTCCCCGCGTTGAGAGAAGTGGCGTTTGAGGGACGAAACCCAACAACCAAAAACTATTGTTGGGTTTCACTTCGTTCCACCCAACCTACATTGAATTATAAGTGTTAACCGGACATAATATTACAACTACAGATAACTTCAGTTCGTTTCAGGGAGGAGCATATTTGTTAAGTTCCTCTACTAATAAATGTACAGTTGTGGATGGATTATCTCTAGCTGGGATATGAGGATTGTATTGTTTCAGCAGATTTTTCGCATTTTTAATAGCAGTAGGTTGTTTCTCAAATAGCTCATCATAAATTGTTGCACTATTCTTCTGATATTTATAACCAAGTAAAGAATTTAACTTATTTTTATAATCACTTCTGGGAACACCAGTATTGAGGAATTGAAAATGCAGAACATACCATAATTCAAAAGCTTCATTGGAATAGGCTACTTGAAATTTCCAAGTTTCTGCATTTTGAATAGCATTATTAAAATCTTCTGGAGGAAAATCATCATGATCAAAAACACACCAAACTTGATCATAATCCTCATCCTCTTGTGTGTGAAGTCTTTTTGCACTATCAACTAATTTACTAGGATTTTCTCCGACACCTCGCACATCTATTTCGATAACCTGATTATTACCGCGAAAATTCCTGAAATAATTGGGTTCAGTTTTTTCCCCTTCGCATACTATCAAAAATCTCTGCCTGACTTCCCTTGTATTAACTTTTCTGGGTGAGTATCCACGAGAGCTTCTACCAGAATTTCTGTTTCTTCTAGCCATGAGAGTCAATCAGATGAGTTAAATCTCCAATATATGGTATTGCACCATATCTACCTTTTATATAATCACTCTCAAAGGATGCATCATTACGTATTTTGTATTCTGCTAAAGAGTACAAATCTGTTGCACCATATCTATTTTTTTCAGTAAACCAAATTTGGTCTCGACGAAAAAGCTTATTACTAAGTAAATTAGTATCGTGTGTCATGAATATCAATTGAGCATTATTTGAATTTGTTTCTCTCGAATTAAACAATTCAATAATTGCACGAGTTATCAAGGGATGAAATCTTGCATCAAGTTCATCAACAATAATAATTTTACCTTTCTTTAGTGTGGTTATTATAAGTCCAGCCAAGGCAAAAAGTTTTTGCGTTCCTTCAGATTCATGAGTGTTGAAATCAAATTCCTCTATGGAATGAGGATTTCCATCTGGATCAAATTTTCTATGAATAGTAGCTACTGAAGTAAATTTAAGTCCTGGATGTCTCCAAGCAAGAAATTCCGGAGCATCTTTTTTTTCTACTTGAATGCTATTGATACCCAAATCTAGCTTTTTAATCAGTTCAATAATATCACTCTTATTTTTATCATGAATCAAACAATCAACTGTATAATTAAAATATTTTCTATCATCTAATCCAGAAATAATATTTAGCGTACCAGTCACCCATTGTAAAATATTCTCTGCAAGTTCAACATTGAATTGAGCAGAAACAGACAAGAACAGTGCATTATTTCTGGTTCTTTGTTGAATTCCATCAGCATTATAACTTTTAGAGATTTTGAAACTATCCATGTCACGCTTGAATAGTCTAGTTTCTCTCACTTCGGGGACATAAAATAACCATTCTGAAACAACCCTTTCCTGGTTAGCTTCAAACCCATACCTATACTTTCGATCATCTATTAAAAATACCAACTCAAAATAAGATGGTTTATCTTCTGTATCTGTGCTGAGTCTAAAAGGTTCTACATTTATTACCTCTGTACTCTGAGTATTCTTAGATGAATTAACCATAAACCACTTCATAAAGCCTAATGCTTTGACAAGGTTACTTTTACCACTAGCATTTGCCCCATATATGGCAGTACTTTTAAGCAGCTTCAAATCTTCATCAACTGCAAAAACATTGTTTTCATCTAGTTTCTTATCTTTGGCGACAAGATTAGCCGCCACCATACTAAAAGTAACTTGCTCTTTAAATGATCTGTAGTTGCCGACACTAAATTCGATAAGCATGGCTTAGAGTTGAAACTTAAAACATTAATCTGTGAAAAAATCACAAATTCACATATTAAGGATAACAATAATTGGTTAGTATCTGTAGGGTGCGTTATGACTTTAGTCTTTAGCGAAGCCATGCCCGAAGGGCTATACGCACCAAAAATCTTACATCATGGTGCGTTACGCTACGCGATAACACACCCTACGTTGCTGCATTCCTGCTATTATTAAGAAATCTGCACAGTGTCTGGTTGAGTAGCTAATTTTCCATCCTCCATATAAACAATTCGGTCAGCAATATCGAGAATGCGGTTATCGTGGGTGACTAACAAAATAGTGCAACCTTGTTGTTTAGCTAATTTTTGCATTAAATCCACTACATCTCGTCCCGATTTTTTATCGAGTGCAGCAGTCGGCTCATCTGCTAAAACAATCTTTGGTTGACTAACGAGTGCCCGCGCTATGGCTACCCTTTGTTTTTGTCCCCCTGATAAGTCATCGGGATAATAATTAACTCGATTTCCTAATCCCACTAATTCCAGCATTTCCACGGCTCGTTTGTCTATTTCTGAACTAGAAATATGGGAATGAATTTCTAAACCCATTTTCACATTTTGTAGTGCAGTCAAACTACCATGTAAGTTATGTGCTTGGAAAATATAACCATGGTTGCGCCTAGCAACTGTTAGCTCCTTTGCAGAAGCACCACATAATTCTTTTCCTAATACCTTTGCACTGCCTTCCTGAACAGAACGCAAGCCACCACAAATCGTTAACAGGGTTGTTTTCCCAGAACCAGATGGTCCTGTCATAATAATTATTTCACCTGCTTGTATTTCCAGGTTGATATTAAATAAAGCCTGTTTCTGCAGTTGACCCTTACCAAAATAATGGTTGAGGTTTTGGATAGAAATAGCTGGTTTTTGTGTCAAATATTGGCTCATGATTCTGTCTATTAGTAAAATATTTTTGGTAAAATTAAAACATATCAGCCGGGTCAGCCGATTGTAATTTTTGAGTGGCGATCGCTCCCGATATTCCGCATAATATTACAGTTAAAATAAATACAGTAATAGCTCTTTCAACTGTCATATATATAGGCAAACTTGTTGCAGTTGCCGCTACAGCATATAATCCTAAGGGAATAAAAAATCCTGGGATAAATCCAATGGCAGCAATAATAATTGCTTCTTCAAAAATGATTCCTAATAAATAATTATTTCCATAACCCATCGCTTTGAATGTGGCATACTCTTTTAAATGAGAGTTTACATCCGTTGAAAGAATTTGATAAACAATAATTACACCAATAAGAAACCCCATAGCTACACCAAAACCAAAAACAAAAGCAATTGGACTTTCTTTGGTAAGTACATCTAATTCAAATTGAACAAATTCTTTATTAGTGAGAACTTTGACATCATCTGGTAAATGAGCTTTTAATTGATTGACAACTTGAAGAGGGTCATATCCCGGTTTTAGATAAATTAAACCAACATTGACACTGCTTGCTTTTTGTGAAGGAAACAAGCGTAAAAAATTATCATCACTGGAGAGTAATAAACCATCCGCAGCAAAGGAAGCACCAAATTTAAACAATCCATTGACAGTAATAGTTCGTCTACCTATTTCTGTAGATACTTCTTCTCCCGCTTCTACTTGAGCAAAAACTTGATCATATTCTCCCCTTGCAGCTTTATCAAACAAAAACCTGTCTGGTAATTGAATTTTATCGAGTTGGGCGTTAGCCTCAGGTATATTTAAAGCAGGTATTTCAGGATTAAATCCAATTGCTTGTATCTGAACTTTTTTTCGTGTTTGTGGATTTCTCCAAGAAACCATACCAATATACATGGGTTCAGCTGCTTTCACCCCCAGTACGTCGGATGCTTCCAATAATCTATTTCGAGGAAATGTTGATAAATTTTGAGTATTTTTAGCTTGAGAACTAATTAAAACAATATCTGCAAGCACTTCACGATTAAGACTAGTATTACTATCATAAAGTGAACTTTGAAAACCAAGCTGCATAAACATGAGAATATCCGCAAAAGCTATTCCCGAAAGTGCAACAATAAACCGTCCTTTGTGACGGGTAAGTTGTAACCAACCCAAGGGGGTACGACGTTGAATTTTTTGAATTAATCCCAGCATAATTATTTTAAATTTTGAGTACAGTGTGGTTTTGGAGGTTTTTAAAAGAATGTAGAATGTAGAGTTTAGAATTTAGAATTTTGTTTTGCAACGGGTATTTTACGCCGACGCAAAATGCGCTGCTTGTAGAAATAGAAGAATTTAACTCCTAAAGTTGGTTAAAAATAGATAATTATTTGTCGATTTAATATTTTTTGCGTTATTTAATCCCAGATATGAATTTATCTCACGCAGAGTCGCATTAGACGCAGATCAAAATAGTTTAAGACATATGATGTTGAAATTTAATATTCCTATTCAGCAACACCACCTTTTGTGCTTAATTCGCAATCATATAAATGAATAATTTGAGGCTGATATAAAAAAACAATTTTTATAATTCAAACACTGCTTTAACCTGCAAATTAGTAAACTTAGCAGCTTTTTGACTAGATTCCTTATTCAGCCGAACTCTAACCTCTACAACCCTAGCATCTATATTTTCACTGGGATCGGCATTAATCACATTTTGTCGTTGTATTTGCCAACCAATAAAATCCACCTTACCCTGTAACTCATCAGCTAGAGAATTACTTTTTACACGCACATTTTGACCTACTTTTATTTTATTAATATGAGTTTGGTAAACTTCAGCTAATACCATCATATTGTTCACCTGTCCTAACTCAACAATCCCATCATCAGAAACTTTTTCACCAGGATAATTATTGATTTTCAAAATTACACCCTCTTTGGGTGCTTTAATAAAAGATTGGTCAAAATTAGCTTTTGCTTCTTTCGCTGATGCTACCGCTTGTCTTAATTCCGCTTGCGCTGCTTCCACATCTACCGGACGAACTTCAGTAATTTTATTCAGCGTTCCCTTGGCTGAATTAATTTGTTGACTACTCACATTTTGGATCCGATTGAGGACAGCTTTTGCTTCTTGAATTTGCCTATTTCCCGTTCTTTTTGTTCGTTGTAAAGTTGCCTTGGCTTCATTTAATTGTTGGACAACAGTATCTACCTTCAAACGTCTACTATCAAAGTCAGATTGAGAAATTGCACCTTCTTTATATAACTTCTCATAGCGATTAAATTCCGATTGAGCATTATTCAATTCTGCTTCCAATCTTCTAATAGTTGCTTTCTGTGTAGCTTTATCCCCTTCCCACTGCGCTTCCAATCTTGCTAAGGTTTCCCGTTGCGCTCTTGACTCACCTAGTGATTGTGCTTGAATCCTGGCAATTTCGGCTTTTTGAGCGTTAATTTCTCCAGTTTTTGCACCTGCTTTAACTTTTGCTAAATTAGCCTTGGCAATTCCTACTGCTTCCTTCGCTTTTTCATAGGCTGCTTGGAGCTTGTTGTTATTATCCAAAACAGCAATTACCTGCCCTGCTTTTACCTCTTCCCCTTCCTTGACTAATAGCTTGTCTATTTTATTCCCTTGTCCCCCTTGACTCGATGAGGATGCAGCAATTTTAATCACTTCCCCTTCTGGCTCCAGTTTACCTAAGGCTGTCACTGTCTTAATTTCAGGGATAACTATCTGCTGCTCTTGTTTTGTTTGTAATACTTGGTTCTGGAAAACTTGAGATAACAATACCCCACCCAATGCAAGACTCGTTGCAATACCCAAGATAGTAATTTGTCGAGACTTGATTCTATCAAGGATGAAGCCTTTTACAGATGTACCGAGTACCATAATTCCCCTCTACAGTAAGTTACAAGTAAACTAAATCGTTTAGTCCATATTTACTAAACTAAACAGTCTAGTTCGTTTTGTCAAGATGTTTGTTTTGGCATTGCTGAATTCAGGTATGAATTTATTTCACCCACAGATGCGCCTCTAGTGGTCTGTCCCATTAATTTTGATAGTTAAACCAAGTTCCAAATTGGTCCTCTCTTTCTTTTCCTCTGCACTCTCTGCGCCTCTGCGGTTTTTTCCTCTACCTCTCAGAACTAATGGGACAAAGCACTATTACTCGACCACATTAATTCTGCAGGGTAAACTACTCCCTTCCCGCCAGAAGAATACCGATTTAATAAACCGCAAAGACACGAAGGACACGTAAAGCCTACGGCATAGCTGAGTCCTTCGGACACGCTGCGCGAACGCTTACCGTCGGAGGCGTTCCCGTAGACGCGGAGCGGCTTCTCGTAGAGTAGGGTAGAAAGAAGATAAAGAAGATAGGTAATCTTACACCACCGAAGGGAGTAAGTTCTAGACTTCTCCTCTCCTTCTCTTCCTTTGCGTTCTACCCTACCCTTCGGGAAGCCACTGCGTGTCTACGGGAAGCCACTTCGTGTCTAATGCGCCTTTGCGGTTTCTTCCTCTACCCCTCATAACTAATGTGGTGGGGTACTATGAGAGTTATAGTATAAATAATGTGTAATACATGGGATGCTGGTAGAGACACAGCAGATTTCATTTTTGTCGAGTACAGTTGACGAGCAAGGATATCCATCCCACTCATTGTTTAATAGATTGATTTTTGTTGGCATAGTGCGCCATATAAAATGAAGAAGTGTAACAGGCAAAAAAGATGATTTGAAAATAATTTTCCCTGGGTATTACTAATTTAAGTGATTAATTATGAAAGCCAAAAAAAGAACTATTCAAAAAGTAAATAGCGATAATAATTTAGATAATTCACAGCCTGTAGAAAAGGTTGAAGCTATTTTACAGGGAGCAATGCAGGAGTTTCTAACACATGGTTTTGCTGGAACTACAATGGATAAAGTCACAGCAGCAGCAGGTGTTTCAAAAACTACTGTTTACAGTTATTTTCAAGATAAAGAGAAATTATTTATTGCTTTAATTGAGCGTTTAATTGCAACTCACAAAGGATTTATAAATCAGCATAATTTGGAAACATTTCCAGGGGAACCTGCAACAGTTATAGCCAATTTGGCAAATAATATGTTGGATCAATTTAGTAAAAATGTTAGCGATACCCCAGAATTTTTAGATTTAATCCGCTTAATGATTGGTGAATCTGGAAGATTTCCCATGCTGGCGCAGTATATGGTTCGGACTATAGATAAAGACGTTGTTCAAGTTGTCACTCATTATCTACGATCGCACCCAGAATTACAACTCACCGATCCAGAAGCAACAACCCGGATCTTTTTGGGTGCTTTAGTTCATTTCACCATGATTGAGTACATGCTGCAAGCTGGGGAAATTATGCCAATGGAACGGCAAAGATTGGTTGATTGTTTGGTAAATTTGATTGTTAGAGGGCAAAAAAAAGATGGGGATAAATATGCTGCAATTCGAGCAAAATCCTCACGACGCAAGCGTTCTAGCTCTGGTAAATTTAAACGGGATTATCAAGAATCAAAAAAATTGCGATCGCTACGACTCACGGATACTGCTTGGAATAATTTAGATGCGATCGCGCAAAAAAACAACCTGAGTCGCAGTGAGTTAATTGAATCTTTAGCACGGGGAGTAAAGTTTGATTGATTTTGGTGATCTGTTTGCTGTATATACATGGATGTAATAAATATCTTTAATTTGGGTTGAAGTTCCCCTGATAGGAATGATTCGCCCTCCTTCTCTGGGGAATGGTAAGTTGTATGAGGGTGCTATTAAAGGTAAATCTCTGTGACTAATGTGAACAAAGCGCGAATGCTGCTATCCCATAACTTTGATATTTCTGAGGATATTCTCCCAGCTTTGAGTCGGGAGGAATTTACCCAAGTATTTATCAAGGGATTGCAAGATGTGGCTGAGTGTCGATTGGTAAACAATCCCCATTGGATAGTCTCCGTTTTATTTGATGCCGAGAAATACTCACCCACACAAATGGGAGAATATTATGCAAATGCTTTAGTAACACTACGTCGCGAGCAAATTCAAAATGGTCAGAAACTACCACATATTTTAATTTTAGGTGGAATCAAAACCACCCCAGCAATGAGTACCTCACCGGATTCCTTACAACCAGGTGAATGGGGCGTGGATGTGGTGGAAACTAGGGATGGAGATAGCTTTTTAGCTGGAATAGGTTGGGAAAATGCGATCGCAAACAAGCCATCGTCAAGTATTTTTAAGGTAGAACGGTGTGGAGAGTGAAGGAGTAGGGGCGGGGTTTCCCCGCCCGGAGTGAGGGAGTGATGGAGTGATGGAGGGAAGGAATTAAATCATCAACCAACAACCAACAACTAACAACCAACAACTAACAACTAACAACTAACAACCAACAACCAAGAGGAAAGTCTAAAATAGTTATAGTGACTCTACAATTCATCAATAGCAGGAGTTAGCAATCGTGACTGCTGATATCAATACCCTCACCCTCAAATTGGGAGGTATGCGTTGTGCTTCCTGTGCTAAAACAGTTGAAACTGCAATTACAGAAGTCCCAGGTGTGAGCGAATGCAGTGTCAATTTTGGTGCAGAGCAAGCTACAGTTAAATATAATTCTCAAGTCGCTAATTTAGAGCAAATTCAAGGAGCTGTGGAAACTGCGGGTTATTCCGCACACCTCCTGGAAACAGATATACTTGCACCAGAGTCAGATAAGGAAACCAAGGCTCGCTCGGCTGTATCACGGGATTTGACGATTAAAGTTGCAGTAGGAGCAGTAATCAGTATTATACTTGTAATTGGCTCTTTACCCATGATGACTGGGTTGGACTTACCTTTCATCCCTTCATGGTTGCATAACCCTTGGTTGCAGTTAGTATTAACCACACCCGTGCAATTTTGGTGTGGCTATGGCTTCTATATTAATGCTGGGAAGGCACTCAAAAATCGTGCTGCCACAATGGATACTCTCATATCTCTGGGTACTAGTGCGGCATTTTTCTATTCCCTTTGTGCAACTATCTTTCCCAACTTTTTTACTGTTAGTGGTTTGCAAGCAGAAGTATATTATGAAACTGCGGCGGTAGTTATCACCTTAATTCTCTTGGGAAGATTGTTTGAAAATCGCGCCAGGGGAAAAACTTCAGAAGCCATTCGTCAATTGATGGGTTTACAACCTAAAACTGCTAGGGTGATTCGTGATGCTCAGGAAGTTGATATTCCCATAGTTGCAGTCAAAATTAATGATGTGGTGTTAGTACGTCCTGGGGAAAAAATTCCTGTGGATGGGGAAGTCACCGAAGGAACTTCTACCATAGATGAAGCAATGGTGACGGGGGAAAGTATACCTGTAAAGAAACAACCAGGGGATGAAGTAATTGGAGCAACAATTAATAAGACAGGTAGCTTTAAATTCCGAGCCACACGGGTAGGGAAAGATACTTTTTTAGCCCAAATCGTCCAATTAGTACAACAGGCGCAAGGATCAAAAGCTCCCATTCAAAGGTTAGCAGACCAAGTTACCGGCTGGTTTGTCCCGGCGGTAATTGCCATTGCCATGATAACTTTTATCATCTGGTTTAGTTTCACCCGTAATTTTACCTTAGCCCTCATTACTACCGTTGGCGTATTAATTATTGCCTGTCCCTGTGCTTTGGGTTTAGCCACACCAACTTCAGTGATGGTGGGTACGGGTAAGGGTGCAGAAAACGGGATTTTAATTCGGGATGCGGAAAGTTTGGAACTGGCGCACAAAATTCAAACCATTGTTTTGGATAAAACTGGTACATTGACAATGGGTAAACCTACGGTGACAAACTTTGCTACTGTGGCAGGAACTGCAAATCGGAATGAGTTAAAACTTTTACGCCTAGCCGCAGCATTGGAAAGAAAGTCAGAACATCCCCTTGCAGAAGCAATAGTTAGTTATGAGGCACAACAAACCACCTCTTTGCAAGCATCACAACAGTTGAAAATTGCAGAAACCACTAATTTTGCAGCCTTTGCAGGTAGTGGCGTACAAGGTACAGTTTCTGACCATCTGGTACAAATTGGGACTCAGCGATGGATGGAAGAGTTAAATATTAATACTGAGCAATTACACCATTATCAACACACATGGTCAGCAGCCGCAAAAACCGTGGTGTGGATGGCAGTGGATGGGGAAATAGAGGCAATATTTGGCATTGCCGATGCTTTAAAACCATCTAGTACAGCAGCTGTGAGAGCCTTGCAAAGTATGGGTTTAGAAGTAGTAATGCTCACAGGAGATAACCAACAAACCGCAGAGGCGATCGCACGGGAAGTTGGTATAAAAAGAGTCTTTGCCCAAGTAAGACCGGAGCAAAAAGCCGACATTGTTAAATCTATACAAGGGGAGAGGTATAGAAGACATCCATCTAAAATTGTAGCGATGGTGGGGGATGGTATTAATGACGCGCCAGCCTTAGCCCAAGCAGACGTGGGGATTGCCATTGGTACGGGAACAGACGTAGCGATCGCAGCTAGTGATGTTACTTTAATATCAGGGGATTTACAGGGGATTGTCACTGCAATTCAACTCAGTCGAGCTACCATTCGTAATATTCGCCAAAATCTCTTCTTTGCCTTTATATATAATATTGCAGGTATCCCCATTGCCGCAGGAATTTTGTTTCCCATTTTTGGCTGGTTACTCAACCCCATTATTGCAGGGGGTGCAATGGCATTTAGTTCGGTTTCTGTGGTGAGTAATGCCTTGCGCTTGCGTAATTTTCAGCCCAAAACCATGGGATAAATAGTGTTAATTTTGACGACTCGCCGGTGTTTAGATCCCCGACTTCTTAAAGAAGTCGGGGATCTGTTAGAAGCGCATCGGGTTGCTGGTACATTTGCAGCCGAACAAATTAACACTGAAAAAAGTAAACAGGTTTATTTGAATACTTTGTCTGTTTATGCAGTTCACAGATATCTCAAATGGTTAGGAATTGAAACAGATTTAAGTCAAGGTGACTGTTGGAATCCTATTTTGAGAAATCGATGGAATGTTGCCGATTTAGTGATTCCTAATATTGGAAAAGTAGAATGTTGCCCTGTATTACCTGGAGAAACTACTATATCTGTATCACCAGAAGCAACTGAAGAACGAATTGGTTATTTAGTAGTTCAATTTACTGAAGATTTAGATCAAGTCCAGCTTTTAGGGTTTACAAAAACCGTAATAGCAGGAATCATTGAAATTAGCCAATTGCGTTCACTTGATGAATTTATTGATGTCATTTCACCACAAACAGTAAATTTAGAAAATTGGTTTGCAGCGATTTTTGATGAAGTTTGGCAGCCTATTGAAACACTATTCAATCCCCAACAATTAGCTTTTAATCCTAGAAATTTGGCTTTTAAGGGTTTTAAAAAGGATGATAGTGAAGAAATAATTAGCAGCCAAGAGATTATTGAACGAGTTAAAGAGATTAATCTAGGACTATTAGCAAATTCTCAACAACTAAATTTGGTAGTTAGCATCAGGAAAGAAGAAAACCAAGAAATAGGATGTCTTTTCCAAGTTTATCCCATGAATATGGAAGAGTATTTACCTGTTGGTTTAAAACTAAAAGTAATCCTGGAATCAGACGAAGCAGAAAAGAAAGTAGAACCAGGAGAAACTAAAAAGTTTCTGAAAATACGATTAACTGAACTTCCGGGTAAACTAATAACTGTGCAAATACATCTAGATAATGAATATGTAACTGAACAATTAATTTTTTAGTTGATTATCAAGGAAAAATAATGAAGAAACAAGTAATTATAAGCCCTAATCATGGCAGTTTTCAACAAGGTTTTGGTCAAGTCAATATTAATATTTATTGGATAAACGAGAATAATCAAATTCATTCTCATCAAGAATTTTGTCATTTTCCTCAAGCCCTAGAACTGCCAAATTATTACGAAAATTGGCGACAAAAATATCAAGCCTTAGATAAGTATCAAAGAGGGATTATAAATGAAGATGATGAAACAGATGAATTCATTTCTGAAGCTGAACTAATGGCGGAATATATAAGAGATATATCTGAGTGTAACAAAGCTTTTGAATATTTACGAACGAGACTGAATTATTGGCTTAATCCTGTCAGACAACAATTGGAAAAAACACTTAATATACAGCCTGGAGATGAAATTAATGTTGTTATCCACACAGAGAATATTAGCTCTGAATTAACTAAACAAATATTGCCAAAACTACCTTGGCATTGGTGGGATTTCTTTAGTGAAAACTGCTTTGCTGATGTTGCTGTATCCTTTAGCAATTCAGAAAAATTTGGTTCTATTTATTCTGAAAAAATGTCAGCATTACCAAGACCAAAAAGAGTCAAAATATTATGTATTTTAGGAGATACTACAGGTATTGATGTCGAAGCCGATAGACGATTACTCCGAGAAATCTCAGGAGCATATTGTGTCTTTCTCAGACAACCTACACGCTTAGAATTCTTCGAGTTTATGACAAAAGAACGCTGGGATATTCTATTTTTTTCTGGACATAGTGAAACAGATAAAGATAGTAATACCGGGTTACTGTATCTAAATGCAGAAGAAACACTGGATATTCAAGAAATAAGAGAAATTATTCAAGCAGCCATTAACCAATATCAAGGAATGAAATTAGCAATTTTCAACTCCTGTGATGGTTTAGGATTAGCACGTCAACTAGCAGATTTAGACATTGCTCAAATTATTGTTTGGAGAGAACCTGTTCCTGATAAGATAGCACAAGAATTTTTGAAATCTTTTCTCTAATTTTTCACTGGAAGATGCAGGGGAAGCATTATCAGCAGTTAAGGAATTGAAAGAAGAAGACAAAGCAATACAAGAATTAGTGAAAAGTCCTCTAACTCTAAATATCATTGCTGTTGCTTATAAAGATAAATCAAGAGAGGAATTATTAACCATAAATTCGTTATCAGAACGCCGCAATCATTTACTTGATACTTATATTGAACGGAGATTTGAAGAAAGAATAGAAGACTCAAAGAAACTAAAATATACAGAAACACAATCGCGTCATTGGCTAAATTGGTTGGCTCAGAAAATGACAAATCAATCTCAAGAAGTATTATTAATTGAGCAGATACAGCCTGATTGGTTGCAAACAACTGCTCAAAAATGGATGTATCTTATTGGTTCTAGATTTATTCTTGGACTAATAGTTGGTCTAATTGCATTCTTACACTTTAGTACGCTGGTTACATCTAATTTAGGAGCACAGATATCCTTGGTGATTCCTTCAGTAATAGCAGGTTTAGCATCAGGTCTGAGTTCCCTAGTGCTATCTATTTTTATACCTAGAATTATACGCAGGTTTAGACCTCGGCACATATCTAGATTTATACCTAGAGCCATACGAGACAGGTTCAAACTCCAGGACATATCTAGGTTTATTCCTGGGGTTATGTCTGGGCTAATATATGTAATCATTGCTGCCCCAATGGTCTACGCAATTGTTGAAAAAAGTTATAAATGGAGGGAGGTAATATCTCCTTTAATAATTGATGGATTTGTTCTGGGCATATTTTTCACTTTAATAAGCCAAGAAATAGGAATTATTGATACTATCAAGACATCGCGGGAAAAAGCCATAAAATATTCAGTAGTTGGACTAATCTGGGGCTCAATTTATGTGTTAGCTCGTCTGCTTTTTTCAAACAGGTATGATCTCGGTAACTTAGACGATTTATTTGATATCTTTATTGAATTACTAATCTTCACAATACTTCCTGGACTCATTGGTTTTTTGGACAAAGGAGTAAACCTAGAGCAAACCATAATTCCTAACCAGGGTGTTTGGAGATCAGCTAATAACGCCTGTCTTTTCTTTGGAATCTTTTTCCCCGTAGGAATGCTTTGTAGCCTTAATTATGTAAAAGGACAAAATCATGAAGTAATCAGTATAGGATTAGCAGTTGGGTTACTTGCTGGATTAGTGGGTGGAAAAGGTCCCGTTTTTGCTGGGTTAGTTCTGATTCAACACTTCACTCTGCGTGTGATTCTCTGGTTGCAAGGCTATACTCCCTGGAACTATGCTCGTTTCCTGGACTATGCTACAGAACGCATCTTTTTAAGAAAAGTTGGTGGTGGCTACATCTTCATTCATCAGACGCTGAAGGAACATTTTGCTCAAAAGGAGTAGTGTAAAAGTATCCGCTCAGTAAATCGGGGTAAGAAGGAGAAAAAGTACACCTAGCGTCGTAGAATATGACACATGATTTAATACCCTAATCCGGTTCCCAATGCAATCAGGAAAAAATCAAAACTTTCAACTGTGGAAATAACAACGCAGAAGTTCTCAGTAAACAACTGCATCTTTTAGTAATCGAATAGTAATCGAACGGACGAGCAAAGGCTATGAAACTCCAGTATATTTAGGATGAGACTACTATTAGCCTAACCAAAACAACGGCACAAGTTGGCATGAATATAAAAAAACAACTACTCCAAGAAATTGAATCCTCCTCAGATGTTCTCCTAGCTGAAACCCTGAAATTTTTGCGTTTTCTCAAGACGAAACCAACGTTAGAGGAATTACCTCTTGACCCCTCAACCAAAAAAGATGATACTTCCAATAGCGATCGCGAGTCTCTACCGGAAGAGGGAAAAACTCAACCTGAAGTACAGGAAGCAACACCAATTATTAGAGGCTCTAAAGCCGAAGATTTGCTGAAATTTGCAGGAACTTGGCAAGGAGACGACTTTGAGGAGTGTTTGCAGCTTGTTTACGAAACCCGTTCTCAGACAGAATTTTAGGGATGTATCTCCTAGACACCAATCATTGCAGCCGCATTATTTTTGGAGAAAGCAACGTCTTTTGTCCAAAGTCAAAACCTGAATTTAACTGAATTTAACTGAATTTTCCAAGTCCTAAATTTTCCTGAACTATTGATTGAAATAATCAAACATACTTATAAAAGAAAGACAAAAAATCAAATCAAACTTTGTCCAAAATCCAATCAAAATACACACCTTAAAAAAGAACAGGTAATGATAAATAAACTAATATTTACAACTGTCCTTTCGGTTTGTTTTCTCATGGGACCATTAAGCTTCACCGCTCATGCCCAAGTAGTAATTAATGGTAGATTAATTCGAGGTCAAGAACTATACAATTTGCAAAAAAGATTGGGTTATCGCATCCAGCCAGGTAACTACTGGTTCGATCGCAGAACTGGAAATTGGGGTTATGCAGGTAATCCTAGAGTTCGAGGAAATCTATATCGACCTGTGCAACGTCGTCGTAGCTTGTCTGAACGTGGTTTACTTTATACCCCACCCGTCATCGGTGGCAATTGTGTTTATATCCCAGGAGGCACTTCTTGGTGTAAAGGACAATAGAAGTATGTGTATCCAGGGTTGCCCCATACCAGTATGAAATTGGTGAACTAATATGATTTTTTGGCTTTACTTGCGGAGTACTTACTGAAGCTGCACTTCTTAAGTTATAAATTAGCTTCAATTCAATATCTGCATAACGCACCAGTTATCTTGGAGTGTGAGAGTATTTTCTATGCCAAAAAATGCACGCACAAGTGTGAATTCTATTGACATAAACTGAGGGGTCAACCGCTTCGCGGAAGTCAAAAGTCAAAAGCGCGAAGCGTTGCGAGCGAAGCGAAGCAATCTCAAAGTCAAAAGTACTACCCCATCGATGAATCGAAGGGCTAATGAAACTCAGAAAACATTTTTCCTCTCCACGGATAAATCCGGGGGCTTGTATCCAGTCTATTTTTTGGTC